>Ga0182030_10000089_pt1 | contig 132351 bp, 141 predicted proteins | sample 812S3MmetaG_FD_121299 | JGI IMG/M metagenome (GOLD analysis project Ga0182030, IMG submission 121299) | Permafrost microbial communities from Stordalen Mire, Sweden - 812S3M metaG (Illumina Assembly) | ecosystem: Environmental > Terrestrial > Soil > Wetlands > Permafrost | place: Sweden... | reverse complement strand
TGATCACGTGATCTACGGCGCGGTCGATATCGACGCGACCGCAGCGCGCCTGCGCCGCGACTATGGTCTCGGGTCCGTGCCGGGCGGCAACCACCTGGGGGGAACGACCAACCGCATCGTTCCACTCTCATCGTCGACGTTCTTCGAGCTGCTGGGAATCGGTGACACCTCCCGCAGCGACGGCGCCTGGCTCGCGGAGACGCTGCAGGGGCGCGACCACGTCCTGTGGTGGGTGCTCGGGGTCGACGACCTCGACGAGACGGCGCGACGGCGCGGGCTCCCGATCCAACTCGGGACGATGGAGATGTCGGAGGGAACCACGACGAGCTTTCGTACCGCCGGCATGCCCCGCTATCCGCTTCCATTCTTCGTCGCGTACGACATGAGCCGCGAGGCGCGCGCGCAGGTTTGGGAGCGGAGGACGCGCGCGGCCCAGCACGAGTGCACGCCCGGAACCTTTACGTTCGTCGAGGTGGGCGAATCGGCAGAGCGCATGTACGCCTGGCTCGGCGATCACCAGCTCCCGGTGCGCCACACACTCAGCGCGCAGCACGGCATCACGCGGGTGGGCATCGCCACCGACCGCGGCGAAGTCATATTGGAGTAATTACTCCGCGTCCTCGACTTCCTGGGCCAACGCGCGCTCCAGACCCTCCTCAACCAAGGCCAAGATCGCCGGCACCCAGACCGCGTCGGCCGCAGGGTCTTCTGGGGGCTCGCCTGCGGCCAGCGCATGCACCGCCAGTGTCGCAGCGGGTGCGTCGCCGAGCTCAAGAGCCGCGAGCGCCGCACGTGCCCACAACCGCGTCTCGGGATCTCCGGTGATCCGGGCAAGCTCGTCGAGGGCCTCGGCGCTTTGGTCGTCGTCGATGTAGTCGACGATCTCCGCCGCAAAGTCCTCGGGGTCCACATCGAGCAGGGCGACGACCGCCGCCCCAAGCGCCCGTGCCGCCGCGAGCGCACCGGCAGGACCTCCCATGGCAACCGCGGCCTCGGCGGCGCGCAGTTGGTCTTCGGCGTACCGGACCGCGGTGCCCAGCTCTTGGGCCGCCCGCACGGTCAAGGCTCGCGCCAAGGGATTGTCCGGGTCATCGCGCTCGGCCCATGCCAGCACCCGCTCCAGATCCTGCTGATCCTGGCCGTCGGCCCGCGACAGGTGCACAAGCACTGCGGCGACGATCGGCGGCTGAAGATCACCCCAGAGCGTGAGCGTTGCCGCGCTCACCTGGGCGTCGAGCGTGCCGGGGTCGAGATCTGGCTGATCGAGCAGCGCCGCCAGCCGTGCGGTCTGCGCATCGACGACCCCCCGGGGAAATCCCAGGCCGGTTCGCCGCAGGACGCGCGCGATCACCGCAGCAGAGGTGTCCTCGGAGCGTTCTGTCACGTGATCTCGTGGGAGATCGACCCGATCTTGTCGATCTCGATCCGCACACGATCCCCGGGCTCGAGATACCGCGGAGGGTCGAACCCGCTGCCCACTCCGGCCGGAGTCCCCATCGCGATCACGTCGCCGGGTTCCAGGGTGAAGCTGCGCGAGCACCATGACACGAGTTCCGCCACCGGAGTGATCATCTGGCTGGTGTGGCTGTCTTGGCGCAGCTCGCCGTTGACCCACGTCCGCACGCGAAGGTCCTGGGGATCGGCGATTTCATCGGCCGTCACGATCCAGGGGCCCATCGGGGCAAAGGTGTCCCCGCCTTTTGCGCGCGTCCATTGCGGCTCGGTGAGCTGCACGTCACGCGCCGAGACGTCATTGATGATCGTGTACCCGAACACGCCCTCCAGAGCCTGCCGCGGACTCGCATCGCGCAGCCGGCGCCCGATGACCACCGCCAACTCGCCTTCATAGTCGAGCGCCTGGGTATAGGCGGGGCGCACCACCGGACCCGACGGCCCGGTGATCGACGTGACCAGCTTCGAGAAGACCGATGGCTCCTCCGGAGCAGCGTGGTTGAGCTCTGCGGCATGGTCCGCGTAGTTCATCGCAACACCCAAAAGCTTTCCGGGACGCACCGGAGCGAGTAATCTCACGTCGCCGAGCGATACTGGGGCACCGTCTGCCGTCAGGTCGGCTCCACGTATCACCGCATCGATGTCGTCGACTGCACAGGGCACAATGACGTCGCCGTCAAGTCGTCCGACACGCGGAGCGTTGGAGTCAAGGTACCTACACAGGCGCATGTCGGGCTATTCTAGCCGCTACCGCCTCAGTATCTGCCGAGAGCAGCCCGCCGGGAGGGGCGCGTTCATCTCAACAGGACTGCACGAGATTCCACACACCACCGCGCCACGCGGAACGATTGGTCGGGTCCTGCTGGGCACCGCCAACGCGCTGCGCATTTCACCAAACGCTCTGACGCTGATGGGATTCGCGGGCGTCTGCGCGGTCGGGGCACTGATCATCACCCGGCAGTGGGTGCTCGCCGGTTTTTTGTATGTTGCGTTCAGCCTTGCGGATTCGCTCGACGGTACCCTGGCCCGTGCCCAGGGGCGCTCAAGCCAATTCGGCGCATTTCTCGATTCCACGCTTGACCGTCTTGCCGAAGGCGTCATCCTTGGCGCGCTCGGTGTGACATTTGCCGAACGGGGTCAGCAGTGGATCGTTGCGGCCTGCTTTATCGCACTGTCTGCGTCATTTTTGGTGTCGTACGCCCGGGCACGTTCCGAAGGCCTCGGAATTGACACCAACAAAGGTGGGCTCATGGGCCGACCGGAACGATTGGTACTCACGGGCGCCGGGATCTTCATGGGATCCCTAGGGTCTGTGCTTGAGGCTGTGATCGTCGTGCTGGCGGCACTCAGCCTGATGACAATGGTGCACCGCATCTGGCACATCTACCGGGCCCTCCAGCCAGCGCCCGCAACCGCAATCAATCAGGGGAGTCCAGAGTCGTGAGCGAACCCGTCAACGTCGCAATTATCGGCGTCGGCAACTGCGCCTCGTCGCTCGTCCAGGGTGTCGAGTACTACCGCAATGCAAATCCCGACGAGTTCGTGCCAGGGCTTATGCACGTCAACTTGGGCGGCTACCACGTCAATGACATCCGCTTCACAGCGGCGTTCGACGTCGATGTGCGCAAGGTCGGACACGACCTGTCGGCAGCAATTTTCTCCGAGCCGAATAACACCTTGAAGTTTTCGGAAGTCCCGCACCTCGGTGTCCCGGTGCAGCGCGGCATGACCCATGACGGTCTGGGGAAGTACCTGAGCGAGATCATCCAGAAGGCCCCTGGCCCGACCGCTGACATCACCGGGATCCTGCGCGAGACCAACACTCACGTGGTCGTGAGTTACCTGCCGGTGGGTTCCGAGCAGGCCACCAAGTGGTACGTCGAGCAGATCCTCGCCGCCGGCTGTGCGTTCGTAAACTGCATCCCGGTCTTTATCGGCCGCGAGCCCTACTGGCAGGGACGCTTCCGCGAGCACGGCGTGCCGATCATCGGCGACGACATCAAGAGCCAGGTCGGCGCAACGATTGTCCACCGGACCCTTGCGCGCCTCATGAACGAGCGCGGCGTGCGCCTGCGGCACACCAGCCAGCTCAACTTCGGTGGAAACACCGACTTCTTGAACATGCTCGAGCGCGAGCGCCTGGTCTCCAAGAAGATCTCCAAGACCAACGCCGTGACGTCGATCCTCACCGAGAAGATCGACAAGGACGACGTCCACATCGGACCGAGCGATTACGTGCCGTGGCTCAAGGACCGCAAGTGGGCCCACATTCGCCTCGAGGGTGAAGGCTTTGGGGACATCCCGATGTCGATCGAGCTCAAGCTTGAGGTGTGGGACTCGCCGAACTCGGCAGGCATCGTGATCGACGCCGTCCGCTGTGCGAAAATTGCGCTCGACAACGGCATCTCCGGCACGCTGGAGGGTCCGGCCTCATACTTCATGAAGAGCCCCCCGATCCAGCACCCCGATGATCTCGCCCGCGAGTTGACGGAGGCATTTATCTCCGGGGAAGATCGGCGTGCCGTGGCTCCCGAAGAGCCCGTGAGCGAGTGATCGTCTGTTGTCACCCGGCGCCCGCCTGATGGGCGCCGGGTGACAACGCGTTGGAGGTACCCGTGAGTGCACCCTTGGCGATTGCAATCGTCTGCCCGACGGCCTGGCCGCCAGGAGACGACATTGCCTGGCGTGTGCACGAAGAGGCCCATGCCCTGGCCAGGCGCGGCCACCGCGTGACGATCTTTGCGCCGGGAACCCGGGCCGATGACCTGCGGGCCGCCCACGCGCGGATCACCCGTGCCCAAGGTGGGCAGCCCGCCGCCCTCCTGGCGGCACCCGGGACCCCACGCGTGCTGATCGTCGGCCGGGCCCGACGCACCGGCTCGCGCCTCGGCGTCAGCCCGTTCGATGTCGCCTCACAGCTCGAAGCGGCGATCTCACACGGGGGGTTCGACGTCGTCCACGTCCACGAACCGCTGACGCCCTCGCCGGGCCTCTCGGTGCTGCGGCGCGCGACCGGTGTGACCGCAACCACCTTTCACCGCCCCGATCCCATCACCGGAGCCGCCTTCCTTGGCCCCCTCGTGCATCGGGCCTTGGCGCGCGTGGACGTCCGGATCGCGACATCGCCGACGGTCGAGCGGGCGGTCACCCAGATCCTTGGCGGCGAGTTCGTCGTCCAGCAGTGGGGAACACACCCCATCGTCCCGCATCCCCCGGCAGCCGGCATGGCAATCATCGCCCGCGGGCGCGATCGCGCCGGGCTGCGTTTCGCCATTGCGGTGACGCGGTTGCTGCCGCGCGACCTGCGGGGACCGATCACGCTGATGGGACCACGCGAAGCCCCGTGGCGCGTGCGCACCGCGGTTCCGAAATCGCTACGAGATGACATCCGGATCATTCCCGATACCGGGCCGGCATCGTGGCAGCAGCTGCTGGAGCCGGCGGCGATCGTCGTACTGGGGACCCCCGGAGACATCGACGGTCCCGTGACCGCACAGGCGATGGCCGACGGTCGCGTCGTCGTCGCACCGCGCAGCCCGCAAGCCGATGAGCGCCTGCTCGACGGCACGAACGCCGTCGTCCTGCCCCCGTTCGTCCGGGAGCCGTGGGCAGAGGCCATCGCCGATCTGCTGCGCAGTCCGGGCCGGCGCACGACGCTCGAGCACGCGGCGGTGGCGTCCAGCATCTCGTGGGACGAGATCGCCGAGAGCCTGGAGCGGGCCTACATCGACGCCCTCGCACGGCACCAGCAGGGCACCGCACCCACCGAGGCGCGCGTCGTGGCGGACCTGCGCGTGCGACCGGCCAGCGGCACCGACCCCGCCCGTTTTGCCGCCGGCTGCTGGGCGATCGGCCTTGACGTCGTGGCGGTCGCCAGCCCGGATGGCGTCGGCGTGGCCGCCGCAATCGCCGCCGCGGCGCCACCGGAGCTGACGGTGATCCTCGGTCACGAGATCGCGTCCGCAGACGGCACCGTCGTCGGGCTGTTCTTGACCGAAGACGTGCCCGCGGGTCGCAGCTTTGCCGAGACCGCCAACCACATCCACGCCCAGGGCGGCGTCGTGGTGATCCCGCATCCGACCACCAGCCAGCCGCCGCCGGCTGCGCTCCTGCGTGCGCACGCGCGCCTGGTCGACTGCATCGAGCTCGCCAATCCCGCCGGGGGCCCCGCACAGCGGCCCGTGCTGCGGACCGCGCGTCAATTCGGGCTGATCATCAGCGCCGGCAGCGCAGCCGCGGAACCCGAGGGCCTCGGCGCCATCGCCGTGGAGATGCGGCCATTTCGCGACGGCCGGGACTTCCTGGATGCCCTCGCCGAGAGCGAGCTGATCCGGCCGCGGCGGCGGCGCACGCGGCGCCCTCGCGGTGCACGACGTTGATCCTGAAACACTCGCGCGCAGGAGTCCGGCAGCGGCCGCTAAATAACATGCTCGCAGATGACTTCAGAGCCTCCTCCAAAACGCACCGGTAACCGCGTGCGGGCGATTCGCCCGCCGGATGCCGCCGAGACTCCCGGTGCGCCCGACGACATTCAGGATGCGTACCTCAAACGCGCGATCGCCGAACTCGGTGCGCTCAACGATGAGATCGCCGCCTGGGCCGTCCACAGCGGCGCGACGTCGCTGCCGGTCCTGAGCTCCGGGGCGCCGCAGGCCGAGATCGTGATGATGAAGTGGACCGCGAGTCTCGCCGAACGCCAGGAGGGCGTCGCCTACTTCGGACGCGCCGGGTCCGCGATCCTCAAGAGCGTGCAGCGCCTCGGCGTCGAACCCTTGAGCCTCTATGGCACCCTCTGCGTCAAGCTGGCCGAGGCGGGTTTCCAGCCGCAGTGGCTCACGCGCGAGCTACAGATCGTGATGCCGAAACTGATCATGCCGATGGGCGACCAGGCCCTCGAGGCGATCAACTCACTCGGGTTCCCGGGCAGCACCAACCTCCAGGACACGCCGGGGGTCGTTCAGGAATGGACACCCACGATCGAGGCGATCGTCGTCCCCGATATCGACGAATCGCTCGACGAGCAGTCGGCGAAACGGGCGTTCTGGGCCGCCTTCCGCACGCTCGGCGAGTGGCATCTCGCCCAGCCGCCGTACTAGGGGAGCTCGCGGCGCGCCAGGCTAGCGGCCGTCCTGGTGTGCCAGTGGGGCACCGCCCCGCTTGCGCGCCTCGGCCTCCGCGGCGGCGGCGCGTGCACGCATGACGGCGTCCTCGTCGCGCACGAAGCGTGCTACCGCCTCGACATGGGGCGTATTGGGGAACATGTCGACGGGCTGGACGTATTCCAGCGCATATCCCGCAGCGACAAATCGGGCCGCGTTGTCAGCAAAGGTCGCGGGATGGCAGGACACATAGACCAAGACTTCGGGCTCAAGTTCCAGAACGCGGCGAATCGCCCGTCCCGAGAGCCCGCCACGAGGCGGGTCGATGATGGCGACGTCGGCTTTGGGAAGTGTGTCGCGCTGCTCTTTGACGACGCGCCCGACATCCCCGACGAGCACCCGGTAGCCGAGCACGCCGTTGGCGCGCGCGTTGCGTTCGGCATCCGCGGCCGCTTCGGGGACGATCTCCACTCCGATGACCTGCCGAGCCTGGGATGCAATCGTGATCCCAATGCTGCCCACTCCGCAAAACAGGTCGTAGACGACTTGCGTGCCGTCCAGGCCCGCGGCTTCGGCAACGCGCGTATAGAGGCGCCCGGTCATCTGGGTATTCGTCTGAAAGAAGCTCGGCGCTGAGAGCGCCAACCGCACCCCGAGCACCTCCTCGAAGAAATAGTCGCGGCCCCACAGACAGCGCATCGGCAACCCCTGCGTGACTTCGGACACGCCGTCGTTGACCGCGTGCAGGAGGCCGACGAGGTTCGGATGTGCGGCGCACATCGGTGCGATCAGTTGCTCGATCACATCTTCGGCACCGGGGGCCGTCACAACGGTCACCAGGAGCTCGTTGGTCGCGATCCCCTCCCGCACCACAACATGGCGCAGCATGCCCAGCTGCGCCCGCTGGTCATACGGGGGAACACGGTGCGCCAGCACCCAATCGCGGACCGTGTCGCGCGCCGCGTTGCCCGACGCGGTCGTCAGCAGGCACGGGTCCACATTGATGACCTCGTCCCAGCGCCCTCGCCGGTGGAAGCCGAGGCGCAACTCGCCCGCCGGTCCCGGCGCGGCCGAGTACTCCATCTTGTTGCGGTAGCCGAACTGCGCCACCGCGGGATCGACCGGGCGCACATCGATGCCGTCCAGGTGCCCGATTCGCTCAAGGTTGTCGAGGACATGCTCGCGCTTTGCCAGCAGCGTCGCCGCATAATCGATGTGCTGCAGACGACATCCCCCGCAGGCCGGCACGTACCGGCACGGCGGCGTGATCCGATCCGGGCTCGGTTCCAGCACCTCAAGCAGGTCGGCCTCGGCAAACCGGCGGCGCGATTTGCGCACGCGCACGCGCACGCGGTCGCCCGGAGCCGTGTCGGCACAGAAAATCACGAAACCGTCGCTGCGCGCCACGCCGAGGCCACCGAAGGCCAGCGCATCAACGGTCAATTCGAGTTCGTCGTCACGTTGTGGTCGGGCCACGGGGGGTCGATGATAGCGATCCGCATGCAGTACGCGCCATCCACCTCCTGGACGATCACCGGCACCGTCCTACGCGGCTGGCGCCTGACCGACGGCCAGGTCCACATCGCCGACGGTGAGATCACCGCCGCGGCGCCCCGACGGGCACGGCGCCTGCGCCTTGCCGAGGGGTGGACCCTCGCGCCGGGATTCTGGGACATCCAGGTCAACGGGTTCGCCGGCGCCGAAGTCGGCGACGACCCCGACCAGCTCCGGCACGTGGCCGAGGCGCTCCCCGCCCATGGGGTGACCGGCTTCTGCCCGACCCTGGTCACCCGTACGCCCGCCGCCTACCGCCGCGCCCAGGCAGCCCTCGCGACCGCCGCGTGGCCCGCGCGCGGCGCGCGCAATCTCGGCGTCCACCTCGAGGGCCCGTTTCTGGCCCCGAGCCGCGCCGGAGCACATCCCGGCAGCGCCTTGGCCCTCCCCACCCCCGAGCGGGTCGCACGGCTCGCCGATGCCTTCTCGCCCCGCATCTTCACCCTCGCACCCGAGCTTGCCGGCGCCGACCGAGCGATCGCGCGATTGCACCAGGCCGGCGTCATCGTCGCCATCGGCCACACCGAGGCAACGGCGCCCGAGTGCACTCGGGCACTTGCCGCCGGCGCACGGGTACTGACCCACGCCTTCAACGCGATGCCCGGCGTCACGGCACGCGACCCCGGGCCGGTGGGCGCCTTTCTGGCCGCACCAGACGCGTACATCACGGTCATCGCGGATGGCGTGCACGTGGCTCCACAGACCCTCGGGCTGCTCGCACGCGCCGCAGGGCATCATCTCGTGCTGATCAGCGATGCCGTCGTCGCGGCCGGCGCACCGCCGGGGGAGTATCTGCTCTCGGGCCGCCGGATCGCCTCCGACGGGGCCGCCGTCCGTGACCGCGCCGGACGCCTCGCAGGAAGTGCCCTCCCGCTCTCCCGTGGTCCGCGCGAGCTCACCCAGCTCGGACGACGCCCCGCGGATGCGCTCGGCAGTGCGATCAGCGCGCCGCGCCGCCTGCTGGGGGCACCGGATCCGCTGGCCCCCGGGGCGCCCGCGGATCTCGTGGTGCTCGACGAACGACTGCAGCTGCAGCTGACGTTGATCGGTGGCGAGGTGGTCTGGCGGCATCCGGCCGGTCGGCTGGCCGAGATATAGACCCGCCACCGCCCTCGGCGTTACCGGAGCGTTTCGGCCGCCTACCCCGAGTTCCCCGCGCGATCTGTCAGCCTACGACACGATGCCCGTCACCGACGACCAGACACGCCTAATCGATTCGTACTGGCGTGCCGCCAACTATCTGTCGGTCGGTCAGATCTATCTGCGCGAGAACCCGCTCCTGCACGAGCCGCTGGCCCGCGAGCACATCAAGCCACGCCTGCTCGGGCACTTCGGGACCACGCCGGGGCTCAATTTGCTCTATGTGCATCTGAGCCGGCTGATCGCACAGCGCGACCTGAATGTCATCTTCGTCACCGGCCCGGGGCACGGGGGTCCGGGCCTGGTCGCGAATGCGTATCTGGAGGGCACCTACACCGAGCGCTACTCGCACGTCACCCAAGACACCGACGGCCTGCGTGAGCTGTTCCGGCAGTTTTCGTTTCCGGGCGGGATCCCGAGCCACGCCGCACCGGAGACCCCCGGATCGATCCACGAGGGCGGCGAGCTGGGCTATTCACTCGCGCACGCGTTCGGCGCGGCGTTCGACAACCCCGACCTGATCGTCGCATGCGTCGTCGGCGACGGGGAGGCCGAGACAGGTCCGTTGGCGACCAGCTGGCACTCCAACAAGTTCCTGAACCCGGCAGTGGACGGCGCCGTCCTGCCGATCCTTCATCTCAACGGCTATAAAATCGCCAATCCCACCGTGCTGGCGCGTATTCCCGAAGCGGAACTCATCGCGCTGTTCGAAGGGTACGGGTGGCGACCGCTCCTGGTCACCGGCGACGACCCCGCGCCGGTTCACCGGGCGCTCGCCGCGGCGCTCGAGGACGCGCTCGACGACATCCGCCGGATCCAGTCTGGCGCGCGTGGCGCGCGCACCTCCGAGCGACCGCGCTGGCCGATGATCGTGCTGCGCACGCCCAAGGGATGGACCTGTCCGAAGGTCATTGACGGGGTGCCGATCGAAGGCACCTGGCGCGCGCATCAGGTACCTGTCTCGGCGCCGCGCGAGAACCCGGAGCATCTCGCGATCCTCGAGCAGTGGCTGGCCAGTTACCGCCCGCAGGAACTCTTCGACCACGATGGCCGGCTCGTGCCCGAACTCGCCGCGCTCGCGCCCCGGGGAACGCGTCGCATGAGCGCGAACCCGCACGCCAACGGCGGCGAGCTCCTGCGCGACCTGGTCCTTCCGGAGTTTCGCGATTACGCGGTTGAGGTGCCCCTTCCGGGGGTGGCATCCAGTGAGGCGACACGCGTGCTCGGCACGTTTCTGCGCGACGTAATCACGTACAACCGCACCAACTTCCGGCTCTTCGGCCCCGACGAGACGGCCTCGAACCGCCTGGGCGACGTGTTCGCGGTGACCACTCGCGTCTGGGAAGCCGAGCGTCTGCCGACCGATGACCATCTTGCGCCCGACGGACGCGTCATGGAGGTGCTCTCCGAGCACCAGTGCCAGGGCTGGCTCGAGGGCTACCTGCTCACCGGCCGCCACGGCATGTTCAACTGCTACGAGGCCTTCATCCACATCGTCGACTCGATGTTCAACCAGCACGCCAAATGGCTCAAGGTCTCGAGCAAGATCCCCTGGCGCCGACCGGTTGCATCGCTGACCTACCTGCTCAGCTCGCACGTCTGGCGCCAGGATCACAACGGCTTCAGTCACCAGGACCCCGGCTTCATCGACCACGTCGTCAACAAGAAGGCCGAGGTCATCCGCGTGTATCTGCCGCCGGATGCGAACTGTCTGCTCTCGGTGGCCGATCACTGCTTGCGCAGCCGCCACTATGTCAACGTGATCGTGGCCGGCAAGCAGCCGCAGCTCAATTACCTGTCCATGGACGATGCGGTCCTGCACTGCACGCGCGGAATCGGCACCTGGGACTGGGCCTCCAACGACGAGGTCGGCATACCGGACGTCGTGATGGCGTGTTGCGGAGAGGTCCCCACGTTGGAGACCCTCGCGGCAACCGCAATCCTGCGTGAGCGGCTGCCTGAGCTCCAGGTGCGCGTCGTGAACGTCGTCGACCTCATGCGGCTCCAGCCGGCCGCGGAGCACCCCCACGGGCTCTCCGATGAGGAATTCGATGTGCTGTTTACGACCGGTCAGCCGGTGATCTTCGCCTACCACGGGTACCCCTGGCTCATCCACCGGCTGACCTATCGGCGCACCAACCACCACAACCTGCATGTGCGGGGCTACAAGGAAGAGGGCACGACCACCACGCCGTTCGACATGGTGATGCTCAACGACCTCGATCGCTTTCACTTGGTCATCGACGTCCTCGACCGCGTCCCCGGCCTTGCTGCGGCACACGCGCACCTGCGCCAGGAACTGGTGGACGCACGCCTGACGGCCCGGGCCTACACACGAGAGCACGGCGAGGACGATCCGGCGATCAGCGGCTGGACCTGGCCCTACTCGCGATGACCGACGTACTCGTCGTCAACGCCGGATCGACGAGCCTCAAGCTGCATCTGGTCGATGCGCACGGCGCGTCGACTGCGGTTGCGTCGCTCGATGCGGTCGATCCCGCCACGGTGGTGGCGGTCGCGCACCGAGTCGTCCATGGCGGGCCGGACTTCCGGGACCCGGTCATCATCGACGCCAGCGTGCGCGACGAGATCTTTGCGCTCGAGGACCTCGCGCCGATCCACAATGCGCCCGCGCTGCGCGCGATCGAAGACGCCGAGCAGCGCCTGCCCCAGCTGCCGCAGATCGCGGTCTTCGACACCGCCTTCCACGCGACGATGCCCGCCGCGGCGGCGACCTACGCCCTCCCGGCGCGTTGGCGCGAGGACTGGGGCATCCGTCGCTACGGATTCCATGGGCTCTCGGTGCGATGGTCGGCCGAACAGGTCCGCGTGCCGCGCCTGGTGGTCTGCCACCTGGGCGGTGGCTGCTCGGTCAGCGCCGTCGCCGACGGGCGCTCGGTCGACACGACGATGGGCTTCAGTCCGCTCGACGGGATCCCGATGAGCACACGTTCGGGATCCGTCGATCCACAGGCACTCATCTATGTGCTGCGCACAACCGGGTCGGGAATCGACGAGCTCGATCACGACCTCAACTTCGCCTCCGGACTCCTCGGCCTCGGCGGTTCCGCCGATATGCGGGTGATCGAAGCTGCCGGCGGAGGGCTCGCCCTGGACGTCTTCGTCCACCGCCTCGCCGGAGCGATCGCCGCGATGACCGCGTCCCTGGGCGGACTCGATGCGCTGGTGTTCACGGCCGGAATCGGCGAAGGCTCGGCGCTGGTGCGAGAACGCGTCTGTGCGCGGCTTGGCTTTCTTGGCGTCGAGCTCGACCGCGAGCGCAACCAGAGCGCGCGGCCGGACTGTGAGATTGCGGCTGCGCACGCTCCGGCACGCGTCTGGGTCATCCGCGCGCGCGAGGAGCTGGTCGCGGCGCATCTGGCGTGGGGACTGCTGCGCACGCACCGCGGCGCGCAACACGACACCGGCTCATGAGCCCCACCTGGCGCGCGGCATCCCGCGCGGTTTGGCCGGCGGCGCGCCGCCGTGTACCGAAATCTCGCGGACGCGGGGGCGCGGCCCGCGCGCATCCCCCATTGCGCCCGGCACGCCCGGGCGCAATCGTCACGATGCTTGCTAGAGCTCCGGGCGGCGATGCCGGAGCGCGGGAAGCATGGCCCGCACGCGCTCGAGCTCCACAAGATCGAGGTCCGCGACCGCGATGCCGTTGCCCTCGGCGATCTGCGCGAGCACGGTTCCCCAGGGGCTGATGATCATGCTGTGCCCGTACGACGCAGCACCATCGGGATGGATCCCGACCTGGTCCGCGGCGAGCACGAAAGCCTGATCCTCGATCGCCCGCGCCCGCAAGAGCACCTCCCAGTGGTCGCGGCCGGTCCGGGCGGTAAACGCCGACGGCACGACGAACGCCGTCGCCCCGCGGTCGATCATCCGACGATAGAGCTCCGGGAACCGCAGGTCGTAACACACCGACATCCCCAGGCGCAGCGGGCCGGCATCGACGACCGCGATCTGCGCGCCGGGCGCTGCACTGTCCGATTCCCGGTAGGTGCGCCCCGCGACCTCGACATCAAACAGATGCAGCTTGCGATAGACGCCCGCAATCCGGCCGTCGGGTGCGATCACCAGGCTGGTGTTGTAGATCCGCTGCGCCCCGGGGATCCTCTCGCCGATACTGCCCGCGACGACCGTGATCCGAAGCTCTCGCGCCCACACGCGCGCCAATTGCACCGACGGGCCCTCGAGATCCTCCGCGCCCGCCAGTGCCACAGCGGTCCCGCCCATCAGATTCCATGTCTCCGGCAGCACGACCAAGCGTGCCCCCTCGGCGGCCGCCTGACGCACCAGCAGATCGGCGCTCGCGTGGTTGGCACCGAGGTCCGCACCGCTGGTCATTTGCACAACCGCGGCACGCATGCCCCGGCTAGCGCTACGATCCACGATGGTCAGTCATCAGCGAAGGGAATTCCATGTCGACCCAGATTCTCGCGCAAATCGAGGATGTTCTCGACAACATTCGGCCCGCCTTACATGCCGACGGCGGCGACGTCGAACTGGTGGAGTTTGACGAAGAGGGCTTTGTCCACCTCCAGATGCATGGCGCGTGCGGTGGCTGCCCGATGTCGACCGCAACGCTGACGCTCGGCATCGAAGCGGAGCTGCGCCGTCAGATTCCCGAAGTTGAAGGCGTGATCACGGTCTGAGACGACGAAGCCCACCGGAGATTCCGGCGGGCTTCGTCGTGCAGGTCGAGATGTTCGCCTGCCGTTATCGGGGTGCCCGGATTTGAACCGGGGACCTCTCCGTCCCGAACGGAGCGCGCTACCAAGCTGCGCCACACCCCGCCAAACCGCCTCGGGATGCTAGCCGATCCACCCGCCAAGGTTCTAGGCAATCGTTTGCAACGCACAAACATTGGCCGGACAGAGGCGTGGATTGGTACGGCGCCGCAGAAGGATGTAGCGTTGGACAACCCGGCGTTCCGACCCATAACCCGCCGCTGCGACCCATGATTGCGCGTGTCGACTGAGTCCACCACACCGAGAACCCAGGCCGCTGCGCCTGAGATTGACGTCCCGCACGGCTTCCGGGGGGTTCTCCGACGGCACCCGTGGGTGCGCGAGTGGCTGATCTTCGCCGTGGCGCTTGTGGCGTACGAGGGCAGCCGCGCGCTGGTCATCGGCAATGCGTCGCTGGCGGTCAACAACGCGACCGGCATCATCAACTGGGAAAAGAGCTCCGGCTTGTTCGTCGAGCTCTCTATCCAGCAGGTGCTGCTCAATCACCTGGACCTGACCAAGGTGCTCAACGACTTCTACATGGTCGGCCACTGGGTCGTGACGCCGCTGTTTTTCATCTGGCTCTACCGCTCGCGGCGGACCCTGTATCCGTACATCCGCAATGCCTTTCTTGTCGCCAACGGGATCGCACTGATCATCTACATCCTGTTTCCGGTCGCGCCACCGCGACTGCTCACCGACATGGGCTTCGTCGACACCCTCGCCGGCGTCTCGAAGGTCAACCTGCACGGTGGCTTCCTGGCGAACTGGTTTAACGCCGATGCCGCCATGCCGTCGATGCACTTTGGCTACTCGTTCATGATCGGCATCGTGGCTGCGGTGCTGCTGAGCAATTGGGCACTGCGCATCCTCGTGCTGGCGTACCCCACGCTCGTGTTCATCACGATCACCGGGACGGCGAACCACTACATCTCCGACAGCCTTGTCGGCGCCCTGGTAATGGCGGCGGGGTTCGTGCTGGTGCAAGGCTGGATGCTGGCCTGGCCGCACATGCAGCCCGCGGTGAGGAGTGCAGCCCGCCACATCCCGCTCGCACTCTCGAGCATGCGCAACTCCTGAGCACAGGCGGGGGGTGTCGGCGCTGCCGTCAGGCGCATCGCGGATCTTGCCGAAAATGGGATGAACCGCGCCGGCCGCAGATAGACGCCGTCGGGGGCCGGCGCTACCCTAATCTGCATGTTCGCACTGGCTGCCGGGGTGACACAGACCGAATGAGGCACCCCGCTAAGTGCGCAGGCGATCCGCAGCGATGCCGCCGATTTCGGCGCACCCGAGGTTCCTGCGGGGCTGCAACCACATCGAGGAGGTCCTCATGGCCAATCACCTCACCCCCGACCAGCTGTCCGACGAGCTGGGCATCTCACGTAAGACGCTCATCAAGCTTTGCGCGCAGGAAGGCGTCCCCATATTCCATGGGCGCATCGACAAGATGCTCTTCGTCCAGACGATGACGGCCGCCGGACACCGGCTGCCCGATGGTCTCCAGGAGTTTGACGAGCCCGTGCTTGCGCCGGGGTAGGCCGCCGCACTGCACGCGGTCCCCCTCCCGCGAGGGCCACTCACCGCGTGCGATCACACCTCGCCCGAGCCCAGGAGCACCACGGAGCCGCTAGGAACCGCCCCCGGGCTCCTCGCGGGCCGGGATCGGTGCCGCACCTTCGAGCACCGCGGCGAACACATCCTGGTCGATCACCGGGATCCCGAGCCGCGTGGCCGCCGCGAGTTTGGAGCCCGCCCCGGGTCCCGCCACAACGAAGGTCGTCTTGTGGGAGACGCTGTCGGTCGGAGTACCCCCCGCCGCGAGGATCGCCTGGCGGGCGTCATCGCGTGTGAGCCCTTCCAGGGTCCCGGTGACGACAATCATGCAACCGGTCAAGCGGCCCCCGGAAGGGGCGTGTGGCGCGTCCTGGCGCACCTGTAGGCCCGCTTGGCGCAGCCGCTCCAGGGTGCTGCGATTGGCCTCCGAGCCGAGGTACTCATGCACCGACGCCGCGATCACCGACCCGACGCCCTCGGCCTCGGCCAGATGCTCAGGGGATGCCGCGAGCAGGTCGTCCAGGGATGGGGCGACATTCGCGAGGGCCTGCGCGGTGACCTCACCGACATGGCGGATTCCGATGGCATAGAGCACGCGCGCCCAGGGCCGCTGGGTCGAGAGCCGAATCGCCTCCAGCAGGTTGTCGACCGAGGTGTCCTTGAAGCCCTCGAGCGCGAGGAGCTCGGCGCGGCGCGGCGCGAGGCCGTAGATGTCTGCGACATCGCGCACGAGTCCGGTCTCGAAGAACTTCACCACCGTTTTGGCGCCCAGGCCCTCGATGTCCATGGCCGCGCGCGAGGCGAAATGCTCGATGTTCTGCACGATTTGCTCCGGACAGGAGCGATTCGGGCAGCGGATCTGCACTTCCCCCTCGGGCTGAATCACCGCGGTGCCGCATGCCGGGCAGTGATCGGGCATCACGAAGGGGACCTCCGCGCCAGTGCGCCGTTGCACCAGGGGTGCCACGACCTGCGGGATCACGTCACCGGCCCGCTGGACGACAACCTGGTCGCCGACGCGCAGGTCCTTCCGGGCGATGTCCTGGTGGTTGTGCAGCGTCGCCTTGGTGACCGTCACGCCGCCGACCTCGACCGGGTCCATCACCGCATAGGGAATAAGCACGCCGGTGCGTCCCACGTTGACGTTGATCTCCCGCAGCGTCGTCGTCGCCGTCGTCGGGGCGAACTTGTAGGCGACCGCCCAGCGCGGTGCCCGCGCCACGGCTCCCGCGGCCGTCTGAGCCCCGATGTCGTTGAGCTTGACCACCGCACCGTCGATGTCGAAATCCAGGTTGCGGCGCTGGGATTCCCACCACGCGCAGGCCGCGGATGCCGCGGCGATACCCTCGTGGAGGGCGATCGCCGAGTTCACCGGAAATCCCGCGTCGGCCAGCCAGCCCAGCAGTTCCATCTGGGTCGACGCCCGCATGCCCTCAATCGCGCCGATACCGTAGGCCCACATTGACAACGGGCGCTGCGCGGTCACACGCGGGTCGGTCTGGCGCAGGCTCCCGGCGGCCGCATTGCGCGGGTTGGCAAAGGTGGGCAGTCCAGCCTCCGCGCGGGTCGCGTTGAGCTCCGCAAAGGCCGCCAACGGCAGATAGACCTCTCCGCGGACCTCGAGGAGTGCCGGAGGGGGACCGTTGGCGCGCAGACGCCCCGGAATTGACCCGATTGTCCGCAGATTCTGCGTGACATCCTCGCCGACCGCGCCATCACCGCGTGTCGCCCCGCGCACGAAGCGGCCGTCCGCAAAGGTCAGCGAGATCGCGAGACCGTCAATCTTGGGCTCCACGACGAATTGGTCCGGTGCGTCGTCGCGCCCGGCGGCCCGCAGGGCGTCGCGCAGGCGCCGATGCCACTCCACCAGCTCCTCGGGACCGCGCGCGTTGGCCAGGCTCAGCATGGCCTCGCGGTGGGTCACCGGCGAGAACTGCACTGCGGCCGGCGCCCCGACGCGCTGGGTCGGCGAATCCGGATTGACGAGCTCCGGATGCGCTGCCTCGAGGCGCTCCAGCTCCCGAACCCAGCCGTCGTAGACGGCATCGTCCACGGTCGGCTGGTCGTGCACGTAATAGGCCACGCTGGCCTGCGTGATCAGGTCGCGGAGCTCCCGGGCCCGTTGGTCGAGGCCGGTCATGGGTGACCGAGCAGCACCTGACCGAGCTCGGCAGCGGTCTCGCAGACGATGTCGGGGTGGACCTGCTCGAGATCCGATCGACCAAAGAAGCCCCAGGTCACGGCAATCGTCGTGATCCCGGCGCCATGTCCGGCCTGGATGTCAAACGGGGAGTCGCCGATGTAGCACCCGCCGTCACCCGTGCGCCCAAGCCCCTCGAGGGCCACCCGTATCGGCTCGGGGTCCGGCTTGTGGCGTGAGGTGTCGTCGGCGGAGATCACGATGTCGAAATACTTGCCGATCGGGAGGCTCTCAAACGCGAGATCCACCGCGTCACGGGTCTTCGAGGTAACCAGCCCGAGGGTGCGTCCGGCACGGGTCAGCCGCTGCAACAAGGGCGCCACACCGTCGTAGGACTCGATGAGCTCCGCGGTGTGGGCGTGGTTCCACTCCCGATAGACCCGATAGAGCTCCTCGGCATGCTCCGGCGAGAACGCCACCATCTGCTCAAGCAGCGGCCTGCCGACGTTGGCCACAAGGCGCTCGTCGGAGAACTCCTCGCCGAGCACCGTCCGGACCGCATGGCGGTGAGACTCGCGAATCAGGGTGACCGTATCGATGACCGTGCCGTCGAGATCGAACAGAATCGGATCAAAGCCGCTGCGTGCGCTCACGGCGCGTCTCCCACGTGCCCAAGCCCGTAGTCGGCCAGCAGTCCGCTCAACGCGTCCATCCCTTGTTCGTCGGTGAGCTCGAAGTGCAGCGGCGACACCGAGATTTCGCCGACCTCGAGGGCGGCGAAATCGGTGCCGGCCTCCTCGTGATACCCGGGGCGCTCGCCATAGATCGTGTAGCGGCGGCGCGGCCCGTCGGTGCCCTCCAAGGTCAGCGTGTCGTTGTAGATACGCCGGCCCAGCCGCGTCACCCGCGCGCGCGGAGGATCATGGGAGAAGCGCGCCGGCGCGTTGACATTGAGCAGAACGTTGCGCGGGAACCGGTGCTCGGCCATCAGCGGCACCAGCTGCGGCACAAACCTGCAGACCGCGCCGAACTCGTAGTGACGCCCATCCCAGCGGTCATCGGGATCACCGGTGTGCTGTTGCGAGACGGCGATCGCCGGCCAGCCCAGTAGCACCCCCTCGAGGGCAGCGGCCACCGTGCCCGAATAGGTCACGTCATCACCCATGTTGAGTCCCATGTTGATCCCGCTGACGACGACGTCCGGGATTCCGTCGAGGAGACCGAGCATCGCGAAACGCACGCAATCCACCGGGGTACCGTCCGTGGAATACGCCAGAGACCCATCCTCGAGTTCCACCTGCTCGACATGGAGCGGGGTATGGATCGTGATTCCGCGCGCGATCGCGCTGCGGTTGCGGTCCGGGGCGATCACACTCACACGGCCCACCGCGTCAAGCGCACGCTTGAGTGCGAACAGGCCAGGCGAGAAGACGCCATCGTCGTTGGTGACCAGGATGTGCGTCATTCGGCACGTCCGAGTATAGGGGCGCCGCTCACCGTCTCGGGGTACCGCACCCCGACGAGCGTCAACGCGTGGGCCGAGGCCGTCTGCCCTGCGGCGCTGCGGGGCGCCCCGGCCAGTAATTCGGTCATCTGGTCGGGACCTCGGCTGCCGCGACCGACCTCCAACATCGTTCCAACCAGGATCCGCACCATGCTGCGCAGGAAGGCGTCGGCTTCAATATCGAGCACCAACTCGTCGCCGCGCGGCTCCCAGCCGCACGCATGCACCGTGCGATCGAAGAACACGTGCTCAGTCTGGGTCGGCGTGAACGCCGTGAAGTCGTGCTGACCAACGCACGCCGCCGCCGCCTCATTCATCGCGTCGAGATTCAGCATTTGGGGGTGGTGCAGGACCCGCCCGCGCCGCAGCGGTGCCCGGGGACCCGAGAGCACCCGATACTCATAACGCCGACTGAGGGCGCTCACACGGGCATCGAACGCCGGCGCGGCCAGGCGCACGCTGCGCACCGCCAGGTCGGGTGGCAGCAATCCCGCGAGGCCCTTGGCCAGGCGGCGTGGGTCGACCTGCTGATCGGTGACGAACGACGCCACCTGCGCGCTCGCGTGCACCCCGGCGTCGGTGCGGCCCGCCACGTGCAGTTCGACCGGGGTACGCAGGATCACCTGCAGCGCATGGGCAAGGATCCCCTCGCAGGTGCGCTGGCCCGGCTGGAGCCCCCAACCCGAAAAGCGCGTGCCGTCGTACTCGATGTCCAGCCGCAGGACCGCCATCTACGCCAGCTCCGGGACCGCGATCGCGCCCTCGCGCAGGTCGGCGTCCCGACGCTCGGCCTCGAGGTAGGCCACAAGCCGATCGCTGCGGTCCAGGGCGAGCGCCACCACCGCGGCATCGAATGCACCGTGGTTGTCCTCGAGCACGCCCCGCACCTCGCCCCAGGCGTCGGCGTAGCGCGCGCATACCTCCACCCGGAGACGTCGCCCGGAGAGATGGTCGACTGCCGGTGCGAGCATCCGTGCCAGCGCGCGCGGGATCACCTCCACTGCGCACGGCATCCGCGGCGGGTCAAACGGCCAGATCGAGACCCCGGCATCACACAGCGCCAGGAGGGCCGGCATCCCATGCAGCGACTGCGCACCCACGCTGCCGGGACCCGAGAGCTGAAAGATCGAGCACGGCCGGGCGCCCGCCCGCGCGAGTTCATGCTCGGTGCGCCGGAGCGGATCACCCTCACACGGCAGACGCGCGCGAATCCCCGAGCCCCAGAAGGGGGCCTCGAGTCCTCGTGCAAAGCCCGGGTCGCGCTCGCAGCCGACCTGCGCCCAGCGCCACAGCTCACCCGCAGAACGTATGCCCATCTGCTGCAGGAACCACGCCGGCGCGGAAAAGCAGAAGTCCAATCCGATCACGGTCTCGGGCTCTTCGAAGACCAGTTCGATCAGACGCCCGGTGGCCGCCACGCGGTCCCGCCCGGTCTCCATCGCGACAACTCGGCCGTCCTCGACGACGGCAAGCCAGATGGCGCGGGCGGCGGCCCGAACATCGGCCGCCCCGCTCCACGCCACCCCGACGACACGCCGGGGTCCCACCGAACTAGGCCGCGCTGGTCGCCGGCTCGCGCGTCAGCTCGAGCAGCACCATCTCCGCGGCGTCACCCTGACGGGGTCCGAGTTTGAGCGTGCGGGTATAGCCACCGTTGACGTCCTGGAACGCGGGAGCGATCTCGTTGAACAGTCGGTAGGTCACCTGCTTGTTGCGCAACAGCGCGATGGCCTGCCGGCGCGCGTGCAGCGTGTCGGTTTTGCCGAGGGTGATCGCCCGCTCGGCGATGCCGCGTGCAAGCCGCGCCTTCGGCGCAGTCGTCTGGATGCGGCCGTGCGTCAGCAGCGCGGTGGCCAGGTTCGCTCCTAGCGCCCGACGGTGGGAACTCGAACGGTTGAGCTTGGGTCCTGAGCGCTGATGACGCACGGTGCTTCTCCTTGTGAACGGCGGGTACTACTCGGCGCGCAGGGCGAGGCCGTGCGTCGCGAGGTTTTCTTTGACTTCTTCGATCGACTTCTTACCGAAGTTCGGGATTGCCGACAACTCGTCTTCGGTCTTGGAGACCAGGTCCCCAATCGTTTCCACGCCCACCCGCTTGAGGCAGTTGTAGGACCGAACACCCAGCTCCAGCTCTTCGATCATGATGTCGTGCAGGTTGCCACCCGGACGCTCTTCCTCCGGCTCGGGCTGCCCCAGGGTCTTGACGACGTCCGGGTCGGCGAACAAGGCCAGGCGATGGATCAGCGTCTCGGCCGCTTCGGCGACCGCCGCGCGCGGATCGATGCTGCCATCGGTTTCCACCTCAAGGGTGAGCTTGTCGTAGTCGGTGCGCTGACCAACGCGCGCCGAGCCGACCTCGTAGCGCACGCGCGCGACCGGGGAGAAGTTCGAGTCCACGGGAATCACGCCGATCACCGTGTTGGGACCCTTGTTGGCCTCGGCCTGTACGTAGCCGCGGCCGCGGGAGATCGTCAGCACCATCTCGAGCTTGGCGTTGGCCGCCAAGTTGGCGATCTCCAGCTCGGGGTTGAGAATCTCCAGATCCGCCGGGCAGCTGATGTCACCAGCGAGCACGGGACCGGCGGTCGACTTGGAGAGCTCGACCTCGATCTCGCTGACCTCGCCATGCAGTCGGCAGACCAGCCGGCGCAGGGACAAGATGATGTCAGTGACGTCCTCGCGGACACCAGAGACCGCGGTGAACTCGTGCTGCACGCCCTCGATCCGCACCGAGGTCACCGCGGCGCCCTCCAGCGAGGAGAGCAAGACACGGCGCAGGGAGTTTCCAAAGGTGTGGCCGAAGCCGCGGTCCAGCGGCTCAACCTCGAAGATGCCGAGCGTGTCAGAGACAGGCTCGTAGGTCATGCGAGGCGACTGCTCGTCAATCACGAATCGTTCCTTGTTGTCCGGCGTCGGCCGGATGTACTACCGACGCAAATTGACCCATCAGCATCGGCTCCCGAGCGCGCGTCGAGGCTCGAGAACCATCGCCGATAGGAATGCTTACTTCGAGTACAACTCCACAATCAACTGCTCGCGAACCGGAGTGTCGATTTCGCTGCGCTCCGGAAAGCGCAGGATCTTGCCGGTGAGCGAGTCGTGATCCGCCTGAAGCCACGGGGCCAGTGAGGACACCATCTCCGTGTTCTGGCGAATCTGGGGCTCCGAGCCCGACGCCGGGCGCAGACTGATCACGTCATCGGGCTTGACCTGGTAACTGGGAATGTCGACCTTGCGGCCGTTGACCAGGAAGTGACCGTGACGGACCAGCTGACGTGCTTCGCGGCGTGACGAGGCAAAGGCCAGGCGCGTCACCACGTTGTCGAGGCGCATCTCGAGCAGGCGCAGCAAGTTCTCACCGGTGATGCCCGGCTGACGGCTGGCCTTCTCGTAGTAAATGCGGAACTGCTTCTCCAGGACCTGGTAGTAGCGCCGCATCTTCTGCTTCTCGCGCAACTGCAACAGGTATTCGCTCTGACGAATACGGCCGCGGCCGTGCTCACCAGGCGGGTAAGGACGCGTCGTCACCGCGCACTTGGGGGTGTAACAACGTGAGCCCTTGAGGAAGAGTTGCTCGCCCTCGCGGCGACAAAGCTTGCAGACCGAACCGGTATCGCGTGCCATCGTGCTGCCCTCTAGACCCGGCGCCGCTTGCGAGGCCGGCAGCCGTTGTGGGGAACGGGGGTCACATCAGTGACTGAGGTCACCTCGAGGCCAGCAGCCTGGAGGGACCGGATCGCGGTTTCCCGGCCGGAGCCAGGACCCTTGACGTAGACGTCGACCTTCTGGAGACCATGCTCCATGCCCTTCTTGGCCGCCGCGTCTGCGGTGACCTGGGCGGCAAACGGGGTGCTCTTGCGCGAGCCCTTGAACCCCGCCGAGCCCGCCGTCTCCCAGGCGATCACGTTGCCTTGCTTGTCCGTCAGGGTGACGATCGTGTTGTTAAACGACGTCTTGATATGCGCCTGACCAACGGCGATGTTTTTGCGCACACGCCGACGACTCCGGCCGCGCGTGACCTTCTGGCGAGACATGGACCCCTTTACTTCTTCTTGCGCTGTTTGCCGACGGTCTTCTTGGGACCTTTACGGGTGCGCGCGTTGGTCTTGGTGCGCTGCCCACGGACCGGCAGTGAGCGCCGATGGCGCAGACCGCGGTAGCAGGCAATCTCCATAAGCCGCTTGATGTCATTGGCACGTTCCCGCCGGAGGTCTCCCTCGACGGTGAGGTGCTTCTCAATGACGTCACGCAGCTGTCCGACTTCTTCCTCGGTGAGGTCGCGGACATACGTGTCACGATGAATGCCGGTCTGCGCCAAGACGCGGTTCGCCGTGGGGCGACCGATGCCGTAGATGTACGTCAGACCGATCTCAACCCGCTTTTCACGGGGAATGTTGACTCCGGCGATGCGTGCCATAGCTAGCCTTGCACCTGCTTGTGGCGGGCGTTCTGGCAAATAACCATGACTTTGCCGTGCCGACGAATCACGCGGCACTTCTCGCAGATCGGCTTCACCGATGGGCGAACCTTCACAGCAATCCCCCGTGCAGAAGACATTCAGCGGTTGCTGAATGCAGGGTCAAAGAAACGCCCGCGACAGACTGTCCGCGAGCGGCCGCGCATACTAGCACGCCAGGACGCCACGTCATGTGGTGCCGTCCAGGCTACCTGTCAGAATTCTCGGTCCGGCAGCCGTAATGGCAACCGTGTGCTCCCAATGTGCCGACAGCGTTCCGTCCTTGGTCGTGACCGTCCAGCCATCCGGAGCCAGCATGACATCCGGGCCGCCGATGTTGACCATCGGCTCGATGGCGATCACCAGGCCCTCGACCAGGACCTCCCCGGTGCCGGGGATCCCGAAGTTGGGCACATTGGGAGGCTCGTGCATCTCCCGGCCCACCCCGTGCCCAACCAAGCTCTCCACGCAGGAAAAGCCGGCGGCCTCGACCGTGGACTGCACCGCATGGCCGATGTCCCCGAGACGCCGGCCGGCCTGCGCGGCGGCGATGCCGTCCGCCAGGGCCTGGCGGGTCACCTCGGACAGCCGGATCGCCTCGGTGTTCCCGCTGCCGATCACATAGGTCCGCGCGGAGTCCGATACCCAGCCGTCAAGCACCGCCCCGCAATCGATGGAGATCAGGTCACCATCGGCTAGGACGTAGTCGCCGGGAATCGCGTGCACGACCTCGTTGTTGATCGAGGGGCAGATTGTCGCGGGGAACCCGTGATAGCCCTTGAACGCAGGCTCGGCACCGGCCGCGCGGATCGTCTGCTCGGCAATCGCATCGAGCTCCCTGGGCGTCACGCCGGCGCGCACCGCCCGTGCCATCGCCTCGTGGGCGCGCGCCAAGACCGCGCCCGACGCCGCCATCGCGTCGATTTCCGCAGGGGATTTGAGTATCCCCGTTGAGGTGCGAGCGGACGTAGCGCCCAGCGCCCTAATTGCCCGCGACGGCCGACGTGATCTCGCCATAGACCTCGTCCTGGGACTGTTCGCCGTTGACCGCACGCAGCAGGCCGCGCTCGGTGTAGTACTCGATCAGCGGAGCCGTGCTGGTCTCATAGACGCCGAGGCGGTTCTCGACCGCCTCTGCGCGGTCGTCGGCGCGCTGATAGAGATCGCACTCACCGATCGCCTCGCAGGTCGCGTCGCGATGATGCGGCGCAAAGACCTCATGCCAGGAGCGGCCGCAGGTGCGGCAGATCCACCGCCCCGCCAGGCGGCGCACGAGTTCTTCGCGCGAGACATCCAGCGACAGCACCGCATCGAGCGGGGCGTCGAGCTCGCTCAGCATCACATCCAGCGCTTGGGCCTGCGGCAAGGTGCGGGGAAAGCCGTCGAGCAGAAAGTTGTCCGCACCGGGACTGAGCCGCTCGCGGATCATCCCGATCACGACGGCGTCGGGAACCAGATCCCCCGCGTCCATGTAGCGCTTGGCTTGCCGGCCAAGGTCGGTGCCCTGCGCGACCGCTTCGCGCAGCAGGTCGCCGGTCGCAAGATGGGTCAGGTGCAAATCTGACTTGAGACGGTCGGCCTGGGTGCCCTTGCCGGCACCGGGCGGACCGAGGAAGACAAGGCGAGCTATCGGAGGAACCCTTCGTACGAGCGCATCATCAGCTGAGCTTCCATCTGGCGAATGGTGTCGAGCGCGACACCCACCACGATCAGGATGGAGGTTCCGCCGAGCACGCCAAAGAACACATTCGACTGTGGCAGGTACTTGAAGATAATGCTCGGCAAGGTCGCGACCAGCGCGAGGAAGATGGCCCCGGGCAGCGTGAGTCGCGTCAGCACCCGGTCCAGGTAGACCGCCGTCGGGCGCCCCGGGCGCACGCCCGGGATAAAACCGCCGTACTTCTTGAGGTTCTCCGCCTGCTCGACCGGGTTGAACACGATCGCCGTGTAGAAGTAGGTGAAGATGAGGATCAGCAGCGCCTCAAAGATGATGTAGTACCAAGATCCCGGCGCCAGGAAGCTCGAGATCGATTGGAACACCGATCCCCGTCCTGCGAACTGGGTAATCGTCGCAGGCAGGATGACGACCGATGAGGCAAAGATCACGGGGATCACGCCGGCCATGTTGACCCGCAACGGCATATACGTCTGACCGCCGGTCGTCATGCGACGACCCACCATCCGTTTGGCGTACTGAATGGGGATCCGCCGCTGCCCCTCGTTGACGAACACGACCGAGACCAAGACGGCGAGCGCGATCGCCACGATGATGATCTGATCGATCGGCCCCAGGTTCAGCCAGGCCGTGACGCCGGCGGGGATGGAGGCCACGATGTTGGCGAAGATGATCAGGGAAATCCCGTTGCCGACCCCGCGCTGAGTGATCAGCTCTCCGAGCCACATCACCAATGTCGTGCCCGTCGTCAGGCTCAGCACGATGATGTAGAACTTGCCCGTCGAGAGACCCGGCAGGCCGCCCTGCGACTTGAAGTACAAGACGTAGGCAAACGACTGCAGCGCCGCCAGAAGGACCGTGAAATAGCGCGTGTACTGGGTCACCTTCTGCTGGCCCGCCTCGCCCTCTTTCTGGAGTTCCTCCAGGCGGGGGATCACGACGGTCATCAGCTGGAGCACGATGCTGGCGGTGATGTACGGCATGATGCCGAGCGCGAAGACCGCGAAACGGCTGAGCGCGCCACCGGCAAACAGGTTCAACAGGCCCTCGAGGCTCGAGCCGTTGTTGTTGATCGCGTTCTGGATCGCCGCGACGTTGACCCCGGGCACGGGCACATACGACCCGACCCGGTAGATCAGCAGAATGAACGCCGTGAAGCCGATCTTCTTGCGCAGGTCCGGCGAACTCAGCGCGGTGAGCATCGACTTCAGCACAGCGGCTTACCCCTCAGCTCCGATGACCTCGGCGGTGCCGCCCGCGGCCTCGATCTTGGCCTTGGCCGTGGCCGAGAACGCGTGTGTGCGCACAGTCAACGCGCGGTCGAGTTCGCCCTCGGCGAGGATCTTGATGGGCCACTGGCGATGCAAGTTGTTCTTCACAATACCGCGGGCCTCGAGCGCCGCGACGTCGACCACCGAACCGGCCGCGAAGACCTCGAGCTGGCTCACGTTGACCGGCACCGTGTGCGTCCGAAACGGACCAAACGGCATCGACTTCTTGTGGTTCGGACCGCGCTGCTTGGCCTGCTGCATGTAGACGGGAATCTGACCACCCGCATACCCGGGGCGAACGCCCCCGCCCGAGCGCGCACCAAGGCCCTTGGTGCCGCGACCCGACGTCTTGCCGGTACCCGACCCTGGGCCGCGGCCGATGCGCTTGCGGCGGTGACGCGAACCCGGACGAGGCGACAGAGACTCCAGCCGCACCTCATTGGGATCGACGGGGGTAATTTCGTCAGTCGCCATCGTGGATCTCCTCAACATTCACCATGGACGCAACGATCCGCAGCATCCCACGCAGCTGAGGAGAGTCCTGGTGCTCAACGGTCTGGCCGATACGCCGGAGGCCCAGCGCCCGCAGGGTACCGCGGTGGCGCTGCGTGCAACCAATCACCGACCGGGTCTGCGTCACACGAAAGTTGCTCATGCAGCGTCCTCGGCCACCGGCGCGGCCTTCGGCGCGACACCCAACATCTCACCGATGCGCTTACCGCGCAGTTCGGCGACCTCTGCCGGGGTCCGCAACTGCTTGAGGCCGTCGACGGCTGCCGTCACGAGGTTGAGCGGATTGCTCGAACCGAGCGACTTGCTCAAGATGTCGTGGATTCCGGCGAGCTCGAGCACGGCGCGAACGCCACCGCCCGCGATGACGCCGGTACCCTCGGAGGCCGGCTTGAGCAGCACGCGGCCTGCGCCATGGCGGCCCACGACCTGGTGGGTGATCGTCGTGCGGTACTTGGGGACGCGGAACAGGTTCTTCTTCGCGTCATCGACGGCCTTCTGGATGGCGACCGGGACCTCGTTGGCCTTTCCATGACCAACGCCCACGGTGTCCACCTCGTTGCCCACGACGACGAGTGCGGAGAACGAAAAGCGCCGACCGCCCTTGACCACCTTGGCCACGCGGTTGACCTGCACGACGCGCTCGTTGAGTTCGAGCCCATCTGAATTTACTTTCGGCTTACGACGCCGTTCGGCCACGAACCCGCCCCTTCCTAGAAGACAAGGCCCGCTGCGCGGGCCGCATCCGCGAGCGATTTGACGCGCCCGTGGTACTGATAGCCGCCCCGGTCAAACACAACCGTCTCGACCCCTGCTGCGCGTGCGCGCTCGGCGAGCAAGCGACCGACCTCGGTCGCCGCAGCACCCTTCGCCAATCCCCGCAGCTCCGACTCGGTCGAACCGGCAGCGACCAGGGTATGGCCTTGAGTGTCGTCGATGATCTGCGCGTAGATGCGCAAGTTGGAGCGGGACACGCAGAGACGGGGACGACCCGCAGTTCCGGTGACCTTGCCGCGGATACGGCGATGACGCCGCGCGCGTTTCTGTGCTGACGTGAGCTGACCCATGGTTATGCCCTCTTACCCACCTTGCGCCTGATCTGCTCGCCGGCGTAGCGAATACCCTTGCCCTTGTACGGCTCGGGTGGACGCACGTCGCGAACCTGGGCAGCGATCTGCCCCACAGCCTGCTTGTCGATGCCGCGCACCACCACTTGGGTGGGCACGGGAACTTCAAAGGTGATGCCCGCAGGGGGCTCGAATGCCACCGGGTGCGAGAAACCGACCGCCAGCTCAAGGGATTGCCCCTTCAGCGCGGCGCGATACCCGACACCGACAAGCTCGAGCTCCTTGGTGTATCCATCGGTCACACCCTGGACCATGTTGGCGACCAGCGTCCGGGTCAGGCCGTGCAGGGCACGGTGCGGACCACGATCGGTCGGCCGCGTCACACGCAGCTCACCCTCGAACTGTTCCACCACGATGGGTGAAACGACGGTGTGCTCCAGCGTGCCTTTGGGGCCGTTGACCGTGATGTGCTGGCCAGAGATTTCGATGTTGACCCCGTCGGGAACGGGGATCGGTGCGCGACCGATACGACTCATGAGTGTCCTTGCCTCGTCCTCGTCCTTACCACACCGTGCAGATCAGCTCGCCACCGATACCGCGGCGGCGGGCTTCCTGCCCGGACAACAGCCCTTGCGAGGTGGAGATCACCGCGACACCCATGCCGCCGAGTACGCGCGGAACATCGTCGCTGGCGAGGTACACACGCCGACCGGGTTTCGACATCCGCCGAATCCCCGACAGCACACGCCGGCGTTCCTTGTTGTACTTCAGCCGCACCGTGAGCGCCCGTCCATCAACCTCGTACCCGGCGATGTAGCCCTCGTCCTGCAGAAGCTGCGCGACGGACTGCTTCATCTTGCTGGTCGGCATGACGACCGTGTCGTGCAGCGCGAGGTTCGCGTTGCGCAAACGGGTGAGCATGTCCGCGATCGGATCGGTCAGCATGACTACCAGCTCGCCTTCGTCATTCCGGGGACCACGCCGGCATGCGCCTGCTCACGCAGACAGATGCGGCAGAGGCCAAACTTGCGGAAGACCGCGCGTGACCGACCGCACCGCCTGCAGCGGGTGTACTGACGGGTCGAATACTTCTGTGGCCGCGCCGACTTGACGCGCAGGCTGGTCTTCGCCAACTCCAGGCTCCTCAGGTTCTCTCTAGCGCTTCTTGGCCCGCATCGCCCCACGCTTGCGCATCTTGCGCTTGCGCCGGGTGGCGAGCTCCTCTGCCGTGTACCCCTCAGTGCGGAATGGCATGCCCATGGCGCGCAGCAATTCGCGTGCCTCGGCATCCGTACCGGCTGACGTCGTAATCGTGACGTTCAGACCCCGCACGTTGTCGATACGGTCGTAGTCGACTTCGGGGAAAATGGTCTGCTCACGCAGGCCAAGATTGTAGTTGCCACGCCCATCGAACCCATCGGGGTTGATGCCGCGAAAGTCGCGGATCCGTGGCAAGGCGATCGCCGTCAGGCGATCGTAGAACTCCCACATCCGATCGCCCCGCAGGGTGACCTTGCAACCGATGGCCATCCCCTCGCGCAGCTTGAACTGCGCGATCGATTTACGCGCGTGCGTCACGATAGGACGCTGGCCGGCGATGATCGCCAACTGCGCCACGGCCTCGTCGAGCGCCTTGGAGTTCTGTTTCGCTTCACCGACACCCATCGACAGCGTGATCTTCTCGATCCGCGGAAGCTGCATCGGCGACGCGTACTCGAACTGCTCCTGCAGCAGCGGGCGGACGGCGCTCTCATAGTAATCTTTGAGCCGCGGGCGAACCGCGGTGGTGGTGTTCTGGTCGTCGCTCATCGCGTTTAGTCAATCCGCTTTCCACTACGTACGGCGACGCGAATGCGCTCGCCGTTGTTGCTCTCGATCCGCACCCGGGTCGCCTTTTTCGTCTCCGGGTCCACCAACGCCAGGTTCGACAAGTGAATCGGCGCTGGCTTTTCGATGATGCCACCGGGGCTGTCCGGCGGGCGGGGCTTGGTGTGGCGCTTGATGATGTTCAGTCCCTCGACAACCGCCCGGTCGTCGGCGGGGCGCACCTCAAGCACGGTACCGGTCTTGCCCTTGTCTTTCCCGGAAATGGCGATCACGGTGTCGCCCTTCTTGATGCGCGCGGGCATCAGAGCACCTCCGGGGCAAGGCTGATGATCTTCATAAAGTCCTTCTCGCGCAGCTCACGGGCCACCGGACCGAAGATGCGCGTACCGCGAGGGTTCTGCGCAGCGTCGATGATCACGGCGGCGTTCTCGTCAAACGCGATGAAGGTGCCGTCGTTGCGACCGTGCGCCTTCTTGGTCCGGACGACGACCGCCTTGACGACGTCGCCCTTCTTGATCGAGCCGTTCGGGGTCGCGGCCTTGACCGTGGCGACGATCACGTCACCCACCGTCGCGTATCGGCGCCGCGAACCGCCCAACACCCGGATGCACAGGATCTCGCGGGCACCGGTGTTGTCGGCAACGCGCAGTCGGCTTTCATTCTGGATCATCTTCGCCCCTTACTTCGCGCGCTCGATGATCTCGGCCAGCCGCCAACGCTTCTGCTTGGAGAGCGGACGAGTCTCAATAATCCGAACCAAATCGCCAATGCCGGCCTCGTTGCGCTCGTCGTGGACGTGCAACTTGTGGGAGCGGCGAAGGGTCTTCTTGTACATCGGGTGCGAGGTCTGGCCGTCGATGCGGACGGTGACCGTCTTGTCGCGCGCGGCACTCACCACGATGCCCTGGCGAACCTTACGGCGCGCAACCAACTCTTGCGGTGTCTCAGGCACCAGCGGCCTCCTGCTGACGGGCAATCTCGCGGGCGCGGGCGGCCGTCAACAGACGGGCGATGTCGCGCTTGCGGGCGCGAATCTCGGCCGTGCGCTCCAACGCACCCTGGGCATTCTGAAAACGCAGATTGAACAGGGCATCGCGCGTGTCGCGCATCGCCGCAGCCAATTGCTCATCAGTGAGCTCGTTGACTTCGCTCCCCTTCACGATTGCCTCACTGATCCTCACGAGTAACGAACTTGCACCGAATCGGCAGCTTCATGGCCGCGAGCCGCATGGCTTCGCGCGCCAGAGGCTCGCCGACACCGGACATCTCAAACATGATCCGTCCGGGCTTGACGACCGCGACCCAGGTCTCGGGAGACCCCTTGCCGGATCCCATACGGGTTTCGGCAGGCTTCTTGGTGACCGGCAGGTGCGGGAAAATATTGATCCAGATCTTTCCGCCACGACGGATCCGACGGTTCATCGCGATGCGCGCAGCTTCGATCTGGCGGTTGGTGATCCACGCCGGCTCAAGCGCCTTGAGGCCGAACTCACCGAAGTGCAGCTCGGTCTGCCCCTTGGACAGCCCCTCGCGACGACCGCGGTGCGCTTTGCGGTGCTTGGTCCGTTTCGGCATCAGCATGGCTTAGCGACCTCCGCCGTGGCCGGGGTTGCTCGGCCCGCCAGAACCCTGGCCGCCGCCAGCCCCACGACCACCACGTGATCCGCGGTCCCCACCCTCGGGACGGCGATCGCGTCGCGGACGGCGGGGCGGCGGGGCCTGATCCAGGTCGACGCGTCCGCGGGCGTCGGCGACACCTTCCGGCAGCACCTCACCCTTGTTGATCCAGACCTTGACGCCGATGCGGCCGAATGTGGTCTTGGCCTCATGGAAGCCGTAGTCGATGTCGGCGCGCAGCGTATGCAACGGAACGCGACCGTCGGAGTAGTGCTCCGAGCGCGACATCTCCGCGCCACCCAGACGGCCCGAGCACTGCACCTTGACGCCCTGGGCGCCGGAACGCATCGCCGAGGTGAGCGCGCGCTTCATGGCGCGGCGGAAACTCACGCGATTCTCGAGCTGCTCGGCGATCGATTGCGCAACCAGCTTCGCATCGAGCTCGGGACGCTTGATCTCGTTGATGTTCACCTGGATCGCCTTGCCGGTGATCCGGTTGAGTTCCTTACGGAGGGCTTCGACCTCCGAACCGCTCTTGCCAATCACGATGCCCGGGCGCGCGGTGAAGATATCCACCGTGAGCTTCTGGGCGTCCTTGCGAAGGTTGATCGCAGAAAGACCCGCGTGGTTAAGGCGGCGCGTGATGTAGTCGCGCACGCGGCGATCCTCGTCCAGGTAACTGGCGAACTCGCGCTCGGTAAACCAATTCGAACGCCAGCCGGTGAGGATGCCGATGCGGAAACCGCCGGGATGTACCTTCTGACCCACTGTTCCTACTCTCCTCGCGAACCGGTGGACCGGCCGCCCGAGGCGGGGGCGAGTCCGATGGTGATGTGGCAGGTGCGTTTCCGAATGGGCGTGGCACGTCCCATTGCCCGAGGGCGGAAGCGGCGAATCGTCGGGCCCTCGTCCACGGTCACGTGCGCAAGCACGAGCTCCTGGACGTTCAAACCCGCGTTGTGATCGGCGTTTGCCATCGCCGACTGCAGAACCTTGCGCACCTGTTCCGCGGCGCCGTGCGTGTCGTAGGCCAGGATGGCCTGCGCGTCGGCAACGGACTTGCCGCGCACGATATCGGCCACAAGGCGAGCCTTGCGGGCCGAGCCGCGGACGTAGCGTGCGGTGGCCTTCACCGTCGTGGTGTCAGTCGAGGTCGCCATCAGCGCATCTTCGCGGTGCGGTCGGAACCGATGTGGCCGCGATAGGTGCGGGTCGGCGCAAACTCACCGAGCTTGTGACCGACCATGCTCTCGGAGAGGAACACCGGCACGTGACGACGGCCGTCGTGGACGGCGATCGTGTGACCAACCATCTCCGGGAAGACGGTCGACGAGCGCGACCACGTCCGAATCATCTTCTTCTCGCCGGCACCGTTCATCTGCTCGATGCGCTGCATGAGCCGCGCTTCGACGAACGGACCCTTCTTGAGGCTGCGCCCCATCTAGCGACCCTCCGTGTGCTTGCCGCGCTTGCGACCGCGGACGATGAACTTCTGGCTGGCCTTGCGCTTGTTCCGCGTGCGATAGCCGTGGGTGGGCTTGCCCCAGGGGGTCACCGGGTGACGCCCCGAGTTGGACTTGCCCTCACCACCACCATGCGGGTGGTCGACCGGGTTCATGGCCGAACCACGCACGGTCGGGCGAACGCCCTTCCAGCGGGAGCGGCCGGCCTTGCCACCGGTCAGATTCTCGTGCGTAACATTGCCCACCTGGCCGATCGTGGCGCGGCACTCCAGGTGCACCTGACGCATCTCCGACGAGGGCAAACGCAAGGTCGCGTAGTCGCCGTCTTTCGCCATCAGCTGCGCGCCGGTACCCGCGGAGCGGCACAACTGGCCCCCGCGGCCGATCTTGAGCTCGACGTTGTGCACGATCGTACCCGTCGGGATGTCCCGCATGGCCAGGCTGTTGCCGGGCTTGATATCCGCACCGGGACCGCTGGAGACCGTGTCGCCGACCTGCAGCCGCAGCGGCGCCAAGATGTAGCGCTTCTCACCGTCGGCGTAGTGCAGAAGGGCAATGCGGGCGCTCCGGTTGGGGTCGTACTCGATCGACGCGACTTTGGCGGGGACCCCGTCCTTGCGGCGCTTGAAATCGATGATCCGGTACCGGCGCTTGTGGCCGCCACCGATGTGGCGGGTCGTGATGCGGCCGTTGTTGTTGCGTCCACCGGTCTTTTTGACCGGCTCCAACAGAGAGCGCTCAGGTGTCGTCTTCGTGATCTCCTCGAAGTCCGACGTCGTGATGAACCGGCGCCCCGGAGAGGTCGGCTTATAGGTCTTGATACCCATGCCTATGCACCCTCAAACAAGTTAATGCGGTCGCCCGGCTGCAATTCGACGATCGCCTTCTTCCAGCCCGGCCGACGCCCGCGGGTTGCCCCGCGACGCTTCGGCTTGCTGCGGACATTCACGATCCGCACATCGGTGACCGTCACGTCGAACTGCTCCTCGACGGCCTGGCGGATCATGGTCTTGTGGGCCGAGTCCAGGACACGGAACGTGTACTGGTTGTGGGCTTCCACCAGACCAAAACTCTTCTCGGACACGATCGGGCGAATCAGCACCCGGCGAATGTCGTCACGCAAATCGCTGCTCATTCGGAAGCCTCCCCGGCGGGCGTACGCGGCTCACCGATCGCCGACAGCCGGTCCCATGCCAAACGCTCCACCAGCAGGCTCCGCGCGGCCATCACGTCAACGGTCTCCAGTTCCCATGACTCCAGGACGTACACGTCGCGGATGTTGCGGAAGGACTTGGCCACAACCGAGTCGAGTGCGTCGACGACAACCAACAGCGGACGCGCCTGTAGCCCCTCGGGGGCGTTGGCGAGAAAGGCCGATGCGACCTTGGTCGACGGAGCGTCCCAGCCGAAGGCATCCGCGACCGCGATGCTGCCGCGCTCGACGTGTGCTTTGAGGGCGCTGCGCCACGCCTGCAGCTGCACCTTTCGGTTCACCTTGCCGCCGAAGGTGCGTGGGTGCGGACCGAAGACCACTCCGCCGCCGACCCACTGCGGGGACCGAATCGACCCCTGGCGCGCGCGGCCGGTGCCCTTTTGCTTCCAGGGCTTGGCGCCGCCACCGCGCACGTCCGCACGCGTCTTGGTCGATGCAGAACCGCTCCGGCGTGCCGCCAGCTCCTGGGTCACGACTTCGTGGATGAGATACGGCTTGATCTCCTGCGCGGCCAGGGCAGGCGTGAGCGCCAGCTCGCCGGACGCGGTGCCCTCAGCACCCAGGATCTGCAGCGGGCTCATGCGGGCCTCACAATCACGATGCCGTTACGGGCGCCGGGAACGGGGCCCTTCACCAACAGAATGTTGCGCGTCGGATCGCTGCCGACAATCTGCAGACCGCGCTGGGTCACTTGGCGCGCACCCATGTGGCCGGACATCCGAACACCCTTGAACACATGCGACGGATAGGCGGACGCACCGATCGAACCGGGCTGGCGGATGTTGTGCGAACCGTGAGACTTCGGGCCGCTGGCGAAGTTGTGGCGTTTGATGGTGCCGGCAAAGCCCTTGCCCTTGCTGGTCCCGGTCACCTTGATGATTGCGCCGGGTACAAAATCAGACACCGTCACCACGTCGCCCACCGACAGGCCCTCGCCGACCTCGTCAGGTGAGAACTCGTGCAGGTGGCGCACCGGCGGGGCCGAGGCCTTGCGCAGGTGGCCCAGCTTGGGCTTGTTGAGCAGCTTGGGCCGCACATCGCCGAAGCCGAGCTGGACGGCCTCGTAGCCGTCGGTCTCGCTCGTCTTGACCTGTGTCACCGGGCACGGGCCCGCCTCGATGACGGTCAGCGTGACGCGTGCGCCGTCTTCGGAAAAGATCTGGGTCATGCCCAGCTTACGTCCAATAATTGCCGGCATCTGAAGCCCGTTACGCCTTGATCTCGATGTCAACACCGGCCGGAAGGTCGAGACGCATGAGCGAGTCGACCGTCTTGGGGGTCGGTGAGTAAATGTCAATGAGCCGCTTGTGGGTACGGATCTCAAAATGCTCGCGGGAGTCCTTGTCCTTGAACGGGCCCTTGATCACGCAGTAGCGATTGCACTCCGTCGGCAACGGGACCGGCCCTGAGATCGTCGCACCAGAGCGCTGCGCGGTCTCGACGATCGACGCCGCGCTGCGGTCGATTTGCTCGTGATCGTACGCCTTGAGCCGGATCCTGATCTTGTTCTGCTGCACTCTGCGCCCTTCTAGAGGAAAGAAAACCCCGCCCTGCCCCGGTTGCGGGGCGGGACGGGGTATGACCCACTCGCTCTGCTACTGAAGAATCGTGCCCACGACGCCCGCGCCCACGGTACGACCACCCTCACGGATGGCGAAGCGCAGACCATCTTCCATGGCGATCGGCTGAATCAGCTCGATCTCCATCTCGGCGTTGTCGCCCGGCATGATCATCTCCACACCCTCTTGCAGCGTACACACGCCGGTGACGTCGGTCGTCCGGAAGTAGAACTGCGGACGGTATCCGCCGAAGAACGGCGTGTGACGTCCGCCCTCGTCCTTGGACAGGACGTAGACGTTCGCGACGAACTTGGTGTGCGGCGTAATCGACTTCGGCTGGGCCAGCACCTGGCCGCGCTCGATGTCCTCACGCTTGACGCCACGCAGCAGACAGCCAACGTTGTCGCCTGCGCGACCCTCGTCGAGCAGCTTGCGGAACATCTCAACGCCGGTGACGACGGTGCTGCCGGTCGCGGCGTGCATCCCGACGATCTCGACGGTGTCACCGACGTGGACGATGCCGCGCTCGATACGGCCGGTCGCCACGGTTCCACGACCCGTGATCGAGAAGACATCCTCGACCGGCATCAGGAACGGAAGCTCGGTCTGACGCACGGGCTCCTCGATGTAGGAGTCGACGGCGTCCATCAGCTCAAGAATCTTCTCGGCCGCCTCGGGATCACCGTTCAGGGCGTTGAGGGCCGAACCGACGATCACCGGAATGTCGTCGCCCGGGAACTCGTAGGCAGACAGCAATTCGCGGACCTCGAGCTCGACGAGCTCAAGCAGCTCCGGGTCGTCGACCTGGTCGGCCTTGTTGAGGAAGACCACGATCGACGGCACACCGACCTGGCGCGCCAGCAGGATGTGCTCGCGGGTCTGCGGCATCGGGCCGTCGGCGGCCGATACGACGAGGATGGCACCGTCCATCTGGGCAGCACCGGTGATCATGTTCTTGATGTAGTCGGCATGGCCCGGACAATCGACGTGCGCGTAGTGGCGCTTGTCGGTCTCGTACTCGACGTGAGCGGTCGCGATCGTAATACCGCGCTCGCGCTCTTCCGGGGCGTTGTCGATCTGGTCGTAGGCCACAAAGGCGCCGGTACCACTGCGCTCATTGAGCACCTTGGTGATGGCCGCAGTAAGTGTGGTCTTACCATGATCGACGTGACCAATGGTTCCCACGTTGACGTGGGGCTTGGACCTATCGAACTTCTCTTTGGCCATCAAACACTCCTGTCAGGCACTCGTGCCAAGCGGACCATCCGCAAGGCGTAGCTTCCGGACTTCTGATTCGATCCCCGGCATAAAAAGCGCGCTTGACAGCGCGCAGGACCATCCGGGGGTGCTCATTAGAGCCTGAGAAGAGTAGCGAGGGGCACGCACCGCCGCAAGGCCATATGGGGCCCTGGTGACAGGACCTTCACAGAAAGGTCCCGATCCATCGCTAGCATCGCTCCGTGAGCCTAGACGAACTGGTCGGACGACTACGAGGACGGATCGCCGGCACGCTCCGGGCGGACATCGCCACGCGTGAGCTCTATGCGAGCGATGCGAGCCTGTATCGCCGTCGCCCCCGGGCGGTCCTGCGCGCCGGCGCCCCCGACGATCTCGATGCTGCAATCGACGTTGCACGTGAGATCGGGGTGCCGATCACGATGCGCGGTGCGGGCACGAGCCTGGCCGGGCAGTCGGTCGGAGAGGGCTTGGTCGTCGACTGCAGCGCACTCGATCGTTGCACGATCGACCCGGCCAGCTCGAGCGCGTGGGTGGCTCCGGGCGTCGTCCTCGACGATCTCAACCGCGCCGCCGCCCCCTACGGGCTGATGTTCGGTCCCGACGTCGCCACCGCCAACCGCGCGACGCTGGGCGGAATGATCAGCAACAACTCCGCCGGCGCACGTTCGATTGTCTACGGGCTGACCGCCGATCACGTCCGCGAGCTCGAGGTGGTGTTTGCAGACGGGACCCATGCGCGTCTCGTGCGCGGCAGCACCCCTCCCCCGCAGCTGGCCGCCTGCCGGCCACTGGGCGCCCAGTGGTCCGGGCCCACCCTTCTGCGGCGTGTGTCCGGGTACAACCTCGACGCGCTGGCCGGAGCCGACCCGGATTGGCCGCGGGTGATCTGCGGATCCGAAGGCACCCTCGCCCTCATCACCGGGGCGCGAGTGGGGCTGGTGCCCATCCCGGAGGCCCGCGGCCTGGCGCTTCTGGGTTTCGCCGACGTGGACGGTGCGCTGGAGGCGGTCACCGACCTCCTGGCCAGCGCACCGTCGGCGATCGAGCTGATGGACGCTGCAATGCTCGACCCCGCGAACCGTGCGCCGATCACCGCGGGGCTGACCGATTTTGGCCGCGGCGTCGGCGCGCTGCTGATCGTCGAGTACAGCGGCACACCCGATGCCGTCCGCGAGCGCGTCGGCGCGCTGGAGCGAGCCCGGGCGATTCTCGACCCGTCGGGCCAGCAGGCGGTGTGGGCGGTGCGGCGTGGCGGGATCGCCCGCGCCTTACGTGGCGAGGGGTTCGAGGGGGCCCACGCCCCCAGCCGCGATGCGCATCCATTGCCGTTCATCGAAGACCCGGCCGTGCCACCGGCGCATCTCGCCGCCTTCGCGCGCGAGGTCCGCGCCCTGCTCGCCGCCGAGGGGCTTCCGGCGATCTGGTACGGACACGTGAGCGTCGGATGCCTGCATATCCGCCCCCTCATGGACTTGCGCCTGCCCGGCGCACCGACCCGCCTGCGGCGCATCGCCGAGGGCGTTGCCGATCTGGTGGTCGCCCACGATGGATCCCTGTCGGGAGAACACGGGGACGGGCGGGTGCGAGGGGAACTCCTGCCGCGGATGTACCCGCCGGCGACGATGACCGCCTTTGCCACCCTCAAGGACACTCTCGATCCGGAGCGGCTCCTCAATCCGGGTGTGCTCGTCTTCCCGGAGCCGCTCGATTCGGGCCTGCGCATCATGGCTGCGCGCATCCGCCCCCGGGTGGCGACCAATCTCTCCTTCGCCCGCGAGGGGGGCATGGCGCGCGCTGCCGAGGCCTGCAACGGCAACGGGGCCTGCCGCAGCCACCAAGGCATGATGTGCCCGAGCTTCCAGGCCCTCGGCGACGAGCGCCACACGACCCGCGGACGGGCTGTGCTGTTGCGCTCCGCCATCGAGGGACGCCTGGAGAGCGGCCTGGCCAGCGATGCCCTGCACGAAGCGCTCGAGCTCTGCCTGGGCTGCAAGGCCTGCGCCGCCGAATGCCCGGCTGCCGTCGACATGGCGCGCCTCAAGGTGGAGGCGCTCGATCAGCGTCACCGCCACAACGGCACCCCGTGGCGGGCGCGCGCGTTCGGGGCCACCCACGAACTTCTGGCGGCGGGATCGAAGGTGCCCCACCTGGCCCGCATCGGCACCCATGTGGCGGGGCGCCTGCTCGGCCGACGCCCGCCCGCCCCGGTACGGGCATGGCACCCGCCGCGCGCGCGCCGCGACCGACCCGATATCGCCGTAATGATGGATACGTTCACGCGCTACCTGCATCCCGAGGTTGGGGCGGCCGCGGTGGCGGTCCTGGAGGCGACCGGCGCCCGCGTCGGAGTCGTCGACCCTGGCTGCTGCGGACGGCCACTCCTGTCGCAAGGACGCGTCGACGCGGCTCGGCGGCGGCTCGACGGCGCGCTCGGGCAGCTCGCGCCCTACGCCATCGACGGCATACCGATCATCACGCTCGAACCCTCCTGCTGGTCGATGCTGACCGACGATGCCCGCTCGCTCATCGACGATCTCCGGGTCGACATGGTCGCCGGCGCCATCGAGACGTTCGAACAGGCGGTGCTGCGCCTAGGGGTTCCGGCGCTGCACCCACGCCGCGCCCATGCGGTCGTCCACACTCACTGCCACGAACGGGCGACCGGCGACCCGGATCGCCTGCTGGAGCTCGTCCGCTGCGTACCCGGACTGGTCGCCGCCCCGTCCGGCGCAGGATGCTGCGGCATGGCGGGGGCGTTCGGGTACCAGCACCCCGAGCTCTCGCGCCGCATCGCAGAGGACCGCCTGGCGCCCGCCGCCCGCGCCGGTGATCTGGTCGTCGCCCACGGCTCGTCCTGCCGCCAGCAGGTGACCGAACTTACCGATCGGCCCGCGATCCACCCGGCGGTGCTGCTCGCCCAGCAGCTGGCCTGAGCGCCGCGAGGACGCAGTGCCGGTGACGCGTCCGACGGCAAGACCCGGGACGGACCACGATCGTGAGCGCAGGAGCGATGCCGCTCGGTGTGAGTCGCGCCAGCGCCATGAATGCGTCAACGCTTTGGCACCCGAAAGCCCGTCAGTCGATCGAATGGATCTTCGGGTTCAACGGCTCGACGAAGGCATTCGTGAGCCGGTGCTCGATGGTCGCTCAGGGCCATCACCCATTGGCGGGGCCTCCCTCTCGCGTCGCCGTTGAACACCCACGAGAATCCCGCGCGCAGGCCGCGGTGGTGGATACCTATCGGAGCGTGGCCGGATGATCACACGCCCCAGATCGTTGAGAAAAGCCCAAAACACGGGCCCGAGTGCGATGCGACTGGGCCCGTGGCGCTCGTCCGGCGGCGGTCCACCGGAACGCGTGACTATGAGTGGGCGCCGACCTTCTGCTGGATCTCCTGGGCAATGTGCGTCGGCACATCGGCGTAGCGCTCGAACTGCATCGTGAACGTCGCGCGACCTTGGGTCGCCGATCGCACCGACGTGGCGTAGCCAAACATCTCCGACAGCGGCACGCTGGCGGTCACGACCTCAAGCCCGCCCGGACGCGGTTCGGTGCCGGCAATTCGGCCACGGCGCCGGTTCAGGTCGCCCACAACGGTCCCGACGAACTCCTTCGGTGCCACCACCTCGACGGCCATCATCGGCTCGAGGATCACCGGGCTGGCACGCTTGACGGCTTCCTTGAGCGCCATCGAACCGGCGATCTTGAAGGCCATCTCCGAGGAGTCCACGTCGTGGTAGGAACCGTCGATGAGCGCCACCTTGACGTCCACGATCGGATACCCGGCGACCACGCCGCCCTCGAGGGCTTCGCGGATGCCGGCATCCACAGCCGGCACGTATTCCCGCGGGATCGAGCCACCGACGACCTTGCTCTCAAAGCTGTACCCCGCGCCGGACTCGTTCGGCTCGATCGAGATGTAGACGTGACCGAACTGGCCGCGACCTCCGGTCTGACGCACAAACCGGCCCTCGACCTTGTCGACCTTCTTGCGGACGGTCTCGCGATAGGCCACCTGCGGCGCACCGACGTTGGCGTCGACACTGAACTCACGCATCAACCGGTCGACGATGATCTCCAGGTGGAGCTCGCCCATGCCGGAGATGACCGTCTGGCCCGTCTCATCGTCGGTACGCACCCGGAAGGTCGGGTCTTCGTCCGACAGACGGCCCAGCGCGGCGCTGAGCTTCTCCTGATCCTGCTTGGTCCGCGGCTCGATCGCCAGACCGATCACGGGCTCCGGGAAGGTCATCTGCTCCAGCACGATCGGAGCGCTCGGATCGCACAGTGTATCGCCGGTCGTGGTGCTCTTGAGGCCGACTGCGGCCACGATGTCGCCTGCGCTCACCGAGTCGACGTCCTCACGGTGGTTGGCGTGCATCATCAACAGACGGCCGGCGCGTTCCTTGCGGTCCTTGGTTGCGTTGATGAGCGCAGCGCCCGACTCGATCGAACCCGAGTAGACACGCAGGTACGTGAGCCGGCCGACGTATGGGTCGCTCATGATCTTGAACGCGAGTGCGGCAAACGGAGCGGACTCGCTCGCCTCGCGGGTGATGTGCTGGTCTTCGTGACCCGGCACGATTCCTTCGGCCGGTGGCACGTCCAGCGGCGAGGGAAGATAGTCGACCACGGCGTCCAGCAACGGCTGCACACCCTTGTTTTTGAACGATGAGCCGCAGAGCACCGGCGTCACGGTCGCGGCCAGGACCGCAGCCCGCAATGCGGCCGACAGACGCTCGGGGCTGATTTCCTCGCCGTCCAGGTACGCCTCGGCCAAGCTGTCGTCGCTGTCGGCGACAGCCTCGATGAGCTTCTCGCGCGCAGCCTCCGCGGCGGCCATGTATTCGGCCGGCACAGCCGACTTTTCCTGATCGGTTCCGAGATCATCGGCGTAGATGATCGCTTGCATCTTGACCACGTCGATGATCCCCACGAACTCGGACTCGGCGCCGATCGGCAGCTGAATGGGAATGGCGTTCGCGCCCAAGCGATCAATCATGGTCTGGACGGCCTTGGGGAAGTCGGCGCCGACCCGGTCCATCTTGTTCACGTAGGCGATACGCGGCACGCCGTAGCGGTCGGCCTGGCGCCAGACCGTCTCGCTCTGCGGTTCCACACCGGCTACCGAGTCGAACAGCGCCACCGCACCGTCAAGGACGCGCAGCGAGCGCTCGACTTCAACGGTGAAGTCCACATGCCCCGGAGTGTCGATGATGTTGATGCGGTGATCGTTCCAGAAACAGGTGGTCGCGGCGCTGGTGATCGTGATCCCGCGCTCTTGTTCCTGGGCCATCCAGTCCATGGTGGCCCCACCCTCATGGACCTCGCCCATGCGGTGCACACGCCCGGTGTAATAGAGAATCCGCTCCGTCGTGGTCGTCTTACCAGCATCGATGTGGGCCATGATGCCGATGTTGCGTACCCGGTCAAGCGGTACGCGCTTTGTCGCCGTCGACAAGAGTGATCTCCTTACGTCTCAACTAGAGCGTGCGCCCGTAGGCGCACGCGTCACATCGACCGAGAATGCTATGCCCACGCGGTGCAAACCGATGGGACGACGCGCTACCAGCGGTAGTGCGCAAACGCCTTGTTCGCTTGGGCCATGCGGTAGATGTCGTCCTTCCGCTTAAAGGCCCCGCCCTGCGAACCCAGCGCGTCGAGCAACTCGTTGGCCAAGCGCTCGCTCATCTGCTTCTCGCGGCGATCCCGAGAGAAACCGACGATCCAGCGCACGGCGAGGGTCCGGCCGCGTCGCGGCTGCACCTCGATCGGCACCTGGTAGGTCGCACCACCGACACGGCGGGACTTGACCTCAAGCATGGGGGTGACGTTGCGGATGGCCTCTTCGGTGACCTGAACCGGGTCACGACCGGTGCGGTCGCGGATGCGGTCAAGGGCGCCATAGACGATGCGCTCGGCAACCGACTTCTTTCCGTCCTTGAGCACCTTGTTGATGAGCTGCGTCACCAAAGCACTGTTGTAAACGGGGTCCGGATCAAGCGGACGGCGGGAAACTACTGCGCGACGTGGCATGGGCTACTTTGGGCTCTTGGCGCCGTACTTCGAGCGCGCTTTACGACGGTTTGCGACACCAGCGGCATCGAGTGCGGCCCGGATCACCTTGTACCGCACACCTGGAAGGTCCTTCACACGGCCACCGCGCACCAGGACCACCGAGTGCTCCTGGAGATTGTGGCCTTCACCGGGGATGTAGGTCGTAACCTCAACCCCATTGGTCAACCGCACGCGGCAGACCTTGCGAAGCGCCGAGTTCGGCTTCTTCGGAGTGGTGGTGTAGACACGGATGCAGACACCGCGCTTCTGGGGCGCACCCCGAAGAGCCGGTGTCGAGGTCTTGGACGTCTTGGGGGTCCGACCCTTGCGGACGAGCTGGTTAATCGTTGGCACGAGCGCCTTTTGTCGCGTTGAAAATTAGTGCGTGTTCAGCCACCCGGTGCGAGCGGCTTCGGGACGTTAGCACACACTGGGGTGCCCAATCGGCCAAAGAAGACAGGATCTGACCGGGTCGCTTCGCCGTCCCCTGCGCTCGTCGGGAAACCCGGTCGCGCCGGGCCAAAACGGGGGCTCGGCACGAACGAACTGTGCCGCGGCACGACGCAGCCGCGGCACAGTTCCGAACCCGGGAGATGTGGTGCTCCGCGTGGCAGAGCACCCGACCGTGAGGCTTACTCGCCCTCGGGGGCCTCCGGCTCAAAGTGGTACGTACCGCTGTCGTCACCGAGTGCGGGAAGCGCGAAGTCGTCCTCGTCGAAATCGGTGTACGGCGTGTCCAGATCAAAGTCCAGCAGCGCAGGCGCACGCTGCGCGGATTCGATCTCGAGCTGACGGTAGTGGCGCAGGCCGGTCGCCGCCGGGATGAGCTTGCCGATGATCACGTTCTCCTTCAGACCACGCAGGCGGTCGATCTTGCCCTCGAGTGCGGCGTCGGTGAGAACCTTTGTCGTCTCCTGGAACGATGCCGCCGACAGGAAGGACTCTGTGGCCAGCGATGCCTTGGTGATTCCCAGGATCAAGGGCTCGTAGGAGGCCTGCGCATCGTCGACTTCGCGTTCGAGGTCGGCATCGGTACCCGTCCACTCGCCCGTGTCGCGCTGGGCCAGTAGCTGCTCGAACCGCTCGCGCGCAGCGCGGGCGTTCTCGCGGAAGAGCACCGGCTTGTCGACCAGACCACCCGGGAGGAAGTTCGTGATCCCCGACTCCTCAATACGCACCTTGCGCAGCATCTGGCGCACGATGATCTCGATGTGCTTGTCGTTGATGTCCACGCCCTGGGACCGGTAGACATTCTGTACCTCGCGCACGAGGTACAGTTCGGTCTTGGTCGAGCGATCGCGGTGGGCGCCGACGGGAAGCAGGAAGCGACCCGGGACGACCTCCATCCCCTTCTCGAGGTGCGGCTCGGGACGATCCGCGGGCAACCTGAGCAGGCGCTCGGAGTTGCCGGCTTCGGTCACCACGTCGATCCTCAACCACTGCTCTGCGCTGCCCTTGGGCGCCCGCTCCCGAACGATCTTGGTGACGGTTCCGAGCACGCCCAACGCCACGCCCGACGTCGCGGCAAGAATGTCTGCCGGGAACGCCGAACCAAGGGTCAGCATCGACCCCGCCGTCACCCATGATCCGTCAGTGACCGTGATCTGGGTGCGCTTGGGAACGTTGTAGATGTGCTCGCGCACCGGCTGGCGGGTTGCCCCCGTGCCGGCGTCCTCAACCGGGATGTATTCCGGCTCGACCAGCACCAGACGCGCAGCGCCCGGACGAGTCTCGTCGTCCTCGATACGCACCCAGCCGTCGACCTTCGCAACGTGCGCGAGCGCCTTGGGCTTACGGGCCTCGAAGAGCTCGACGATACGCGGAAGACCGTGGGTGATGTCGGCACCTGCCACACCGCCGGTGTGAAAGGTGCGCATGGTGAGCTGCGTGCCGGGCTCCCCAATCGACTGGGCGGCGATGATGCCGACCGCGTCGCCGGGCTCGCACAGGCGACCCGAGGCGGGATTGCGCCCATAGCAGTTGCCGCACACACCGAAGTCGCTCCGGCACTTGAGCGGCGAGCGCATCACGGCGATCGCGTTACGCGGGTTCCCGTGCTTGTCGCGGCAGCCCACGCCAATTTCCTGGGCGATTTCGTTGGTCACGAGCGTGCCCGAGTGCTCTTCTTGAGTCTCATCGAGCAGGCGCGGGTCGACAATGACCTCGCCGGTGACCGCATCAACGACTGGGCCGAGCAGCAGACGCCCACCGAGGCTCAAGTTGATGCTGCCGTCACGGAAGATCGGCACCTCGATACCGTCGGTCGTCCCGCAGTCGCGCTCGCGCACGATCATGTCCTGGGAGACGTCGACCAGACGACGGGTCAGGTACCCCGAGTCCGCGGTCTTGAGTGCGGTATCGGCCAGACCCTTGCGCGCGCCGTGGGTCGAGATGAAGTACTCCAGGACCGAGAGTCCCTCCATGAAGTTGCTCTTGATCGGGCGCTCGATCGTTTCGCCCTTCGGGTTGTTCATCAGGCCACGCATACCGGCCAGCTGGCGAATCTGCTTGAACGAGCCACGCGCCCCGCTGTTGGCCATCATGTAGATGGGGTTCAGGCGGAACAGGTGGGCTTCCATCGCCTTGGCAACTTCGTCGGTGGCGCGATCCCAGAGCGAGACCACGGCTTCGTGGCGCTCCTCGACGCTCATCTCGCCGCGGTTGAAGTAGCTCTCGACCTCGTCGACCTCCAGGTCGTACTTCTCGAGAATCTGGGCCTTGTTCGGCGGAACGACGATGTCGTTCTTGCTGATCGTGATACCCGAGTCGCTCGAGTAGCGGAATCCGAGGCGCTTGAAGGTGTCGAGCACCATCGAGACGATCGTCGGCCCGTAGAGGTTGACCATCTCCTCGATGAGGTCGGTGACCTCACGCTTGGTGAAGATCCGGTTCGTGCGCGGGAAGCGGTGCTCTTCGGTGGCCGCCTCGGGGAAGACGCTGATGAGGTCGGTCTCGATCTCGTGGTTGAACACGATGCGACCCGCGGTCGTGATCTCCGTGATGCCGCGGCCGTGGTCGCGCAGCTGGATCACGCTTTGCAGCGGCAGCTGGCGATGCTCGAGTGCGGCAAGGACGTCCTCGATATCCCCGAATGCGGGGACACGCTCCGGCAGGCCGGCCCGCGTAAACGGGTCGTTGGTCCAGCCGTCGTTGTCGGGGAAACGACGCTCGTCCCCCTCGAAGCGCGCCTCGTGGCCCTTGGGCAAGCTCCACTTGCGGGTCTTCGGATCGACGAGCTCGAACACTTCCTTGGCGAAGCTGCCCTCGCTGGATCCGATGGGACGAATGTCCACTGATCGGCAGTAGGTCAGGTAGTACAAGCCCAGCACCATGTCCTGGCTCGGCACCGCGATCGGGCGACCGTGGGCCGGCGAGAGGATGTTGTTGGCGGAGAGCATCAGGATCCGAGCTTCGGTCTGGGCTTCGACCGACAGCGGCAAGTGGACGGCCATCTGGTCGCCATCGAAGTCGGCATTGAAGGCGGTGCAGACCAGCGGGTGGATCTGAATGGCCTTGCCCTCAACCAACACGGGCTCGAATGCCTGGATGCCGAGGCGGTGGAGCGTTGGTGCGCGGTTGAGCAGCACCGGGTGCTCCTGGATGACCTCCTCCAGCACATCCCAGACCTCGGGCACCATCGCGTCCACCAGCTTCTTGGCGGCCTTGATGTTCATGACTTGCTTGCGCTCCACCAAACGGCTCATGATGAACGGCTTGAAGAGCTCCAGCGCCATGAGCTTGGGCAACCCGCACTGCCAGAGCCGCAGCTCCGGACCGGCGACAATGACCGAGCGCCCGGAGTAGTCGACGCGCTTGCCGAGCAGGTTCTGGCGGAAGCGGCCCTGCTTGCCCTTGAGCATGTCGGACAGCGACTTGAGCGGGCGGTTGCCCGGACCCGTCACGGCACGGCCGCGACGGCCGTTGTCGAACAATGCGTCAACGGCCTCTTGCAGCATCCGCTTTTCGTTGTTGACGATGATCTCGGGGGCGCCCAAGTCCAAGAGGCGCTTGAGGCGGTTATTCCGGTTGATCACACGCCGGTAGAGGTCGTTGAGGTCGCTGGTCGCAAAACGGCCACCGTCGAGCTGCACCATCGGGCGCAGTTCCGGAGGGATGACCGGCACGGACTCGAGCACCATCCATTCGGGGTGGTTCTCACTGCGCCGGAACGCCGACATCACCTTCAGGCGCTTGAGGGCGCGCGCCTGGCGCTGGCCCTTGGAGTTCTGGATCGTCTCGCGCAGGAACTCGGTCTCTTGGTCCAGATCGATCACGGCGAGCAGATCGCGAATCGCCGCAGCACCCATGCCCCCGCGGAAGTACTCGCCAAATCCGAACGCCGAGGCGAACCGATCGCGCATCTCGCGGAACAGCTGCTCGTCGGTCTCGATCTGACGCGGGCGCATGTCCTTGAAGGTGATCCATGCCCGCTGCAAGCGCTCGATGGCCTCTTCGGTGTAGCGCTCAATATCCTTGATGGACAGGTCGGTCTCGCGGCGCAACTCGGTCTCTGCCTGACGCTTGTCGGCATCGGTCAACTCGCGCTTGGCGGAACGATCCTCGGAGGTCCGGTCACGCTCGAGGTCATCGAGCCAGTAGAAATCCTCATCGGTGAACGCCTCGGTGCCACCGTCGCCCCGGAGCCACGCCGAACGACGCTCAAGCCGCTCTTGGAGTTCCAGCACGCGCTCTTCGCGATCCAGGGTGTACTGGTCCAGCGCCTCGTTGATCTTCTCTTGGAGGGTATCGAGATCCTCAGCGCGCTTGTCCTCGTCGACCCACGTGACGATCGAGGCCGCGTAGTAGAGCACCTTCTCGAGTTCCTTCGGCGCAATATCGAGCATGTAGCCGATACGGCTTGGAACACCCTTGAAAAACCAGATGTGCGACACCGGCGCGGCGAGGTCGATGTGCCCCATGCGCTCACGGCGGACCTTCGCCCGCGTGACCTCAACGCCACAGCGCTCACAGATGATGCCCTTGTAGCGGACGCGCTTGTACTTGCCGCAGTAGCACTCCCAGTCCTTGGTCGGACCGAAGATCTTCTCGCAGAAAAGCCCATCCTTCTCGGGCTTCAGCGTGCGGTAGTTGATGGTCTCGGGTTTGGTGACCTCGCCCGATGACCACTGGCGAATCTGCTTCGGCGAAGCCAGGCCAATGGAGATGCTGTCGAAGTTATTGATATCGATCACGTGTGTTCGCTCCTCATTGCGACGGGCGGTACGCCTAGTACCGCTCGAGGTTGCATCCCCGAATCAGCCCCGGCGCGCGCGGCGCGCGCCCCGGGGCTTCCGTCAGTCCTGGGCCTCTTGGTCTTCGGTGAGCTGGGTACTCGCGACAACCTCAGCCGGGGCTGCCTCGCCGTCCACGGACGCTTCGTCCTCGCGGCGCAGCCCGCCAAGGCCACCCGAAAGGTCAATCCCGAGCTCCTCCGCAGCGCGCATCAGGTCATCGTCTTCATCCTTGCCGATGAACTCCGGCACCGCGTCGCCATGCACCTTCACATCCAGTCCAAGACTCTGCATTTCCTTGAGCAGCACCTTGAAGCTTTCCGGGATGGAGGGCTCCTGGATGTTCTCGCCCTTCACGATCGCCTCGTAGGCCTTGACGCGGCCCACGGTGTCATCGCTCTTGATCGTCAGCATTTCCTGGAGGGTGTATGCGGCGCCATAGGCCTCCAGCGCCCACACTTCCATCTCACCGAAGCGCTGACCACCGAACTGCGCCTTACCACCCAACGGCTGCTGGGTCACCAGCGAGTACGGGCCGGTCGAGCGCGCGTGAATCTTGTCGTCGACGAGGTGGAGCAGTTTGAGCATGTACATGTACCCGACGGTGACCTTGCCGTCATACGGCTCACCGGTGCGACCGTTAAACAGCTGGAACTTCCCCGAGCACTGACGACCCTCACGGTCGCCCTCGTCGATGGCGAGATTGATCGGCACGTCGGGGTGGCTGTGGCACCAGTCGATCAAGGCGCGGTCGACGTCCTCAGGGGTCGCGCCATCGAAGACCGGCGTCGAGACGAATGTCCGCCCGAGCGGCAGACCGTCGTCGCCGCCTTGGGGATTCCAACCGTAGTTGGCAGCCCAACCCAGGTGGGTCTCCAGGATCTGGCCGATGTTCATCCGGCTCGGCACACCCAACGGGTTCAAGATCATGTCGACGGGCGTACCGTCCTCGAGGAACGGCATGTCGGCAACCGGGACAATCTTGGAGATCACGCCCTTGTTGCCGTGGCGTCCGGCGAGCTTGTCGCCCTCGGCGATCTTGCGCCGCTTGGCGACGTAGACGCGCACCAACTGGTTGACGCCCGGCGACAGGTCGTCACCGTTGTCCCGGCTGAAGACCTTGACGTCGATGACCTTCCCGCCCTCGCCGTGCGGCACCTTGAGTGAGGTGTCGCGGACCTCGCCGGCCTTCTCCTTGAAGATGGCGCGGATGAGCTTCTCCTCGGCGGTCAGCTCGGTCTCGCCCTTCGGGGTCACCTTGCCGACCAGCAGGTCACCGGAGGTCACCTCAGCGCCGATGCGGACGATGCCGCGCTCGTCCAAGTCCTTGAGCGACTCCTCGGAGCGGTTCGGGATGTCCCGCGTGATCTCTTCGGCACCCAGCTTGGTGGTGCGGGCGTCGATCTCGTACTCCTCGATGTGAATCGAGGAGAGCACGTCATCCTTGACCAAGCGGTCGGAGATGATGATCGCGTCCTCGTAGTTGTAGCCCTCCCATGCCATGAAGGCGACCAGGATGTTCTTGCCGAGCGCCAGCTCACCCAAGTCCGTGGAACTTCCGTCGGCCAAGACCTCGCCGACCTCGACCTCATCGCCCATGCGGACGATCGGCTTCTGGTGGATGATCGTGCCCTGGTTGGAGCGCTTGAACTTCTCGAGCTCGTAGCGGGTCAGCTCGCCCTGGGTGTCCTCGACGATAATCTGACCGGCGTCGATCGCGGCGACCTTGCCACCGCTACGCGAGATCACGACGTCACGGCTGTCGATGGCGGCGCGGCGCTCCATCCCGGTACCCACAAGCGGGGCCTCGGTGATCATGAGCGGCACGGCCTGGCGCTGCATGTTGGCGCCCATCAACGCGCGGTTGGCGTCGTTGTGCTCGAGGAATGGGATCAATGCCGTGGCCACGGAGACGATCTGCGCCGGGGAGACATCCATGTAGTCGACGTCTTCGGGCGCGAACAGCTCCGGCTCGCCGGCCTTACGACACAGCACGGGCGCGACCAGCTTGCCCTTCGCGTCAACCTCGGCGTTCGCCTGGGCGATGATCTTGTGCTCTTCCTGGGTCGCGTCGAGCCACTCCAGGTTGTCGGTCACGATGCCCTTCTCCACACGCCGGTAGCGCGTCTGGATGAAGCCGAATTCGTTGACCGTCGCATAGCTGGCGAGCGAACCGATCAGGCCGATGTTCGGACCTTCCGGCGTCTCGATCGGGCACATGCGCCCATAGTGGGTCGGGTGCACGTCGCGGACCTCGATCGGTGCCCGCTCACGCGTCAGACCGCCGGCGCCCAGCGCCGACAGGCGGCGACGGTGCGTCAGGCCCGCGAGGGTGTTGGTCTGGTCCATGAACTGCGACAGCTGCGACGAGCCGAAGAACTCCTTGAGCGCAGCCACCACCGGCCGGATGTTGATGATCGTCTGCGGCGTGATGGTGTCGACGTCCTCGGTGCTCATGCGCTCGCGCACGACGCGTTCCATGCGGTAGAAGCCGATCCGAAATGCCTCCTGGATCAGCTCGCCGACCGTCCGCAGGCGGCGGTTGCCGAAGTGCTCGTACTCGTCCATCTCGATGGCGATCTCGTCGCGCGGGTAGATGAGTGCGTCGGCGGCAAAGTCCTTGCTGTCCTCGGGCACGCCGATGCGGATCGGCAGGCCGACCAGGCGATGGATCAGGTTGACCAGGTCGTCGCTCATGCCGGACACGCGCCCCGTAAAGCGCGGGTTGGTCAGCGTGCGGACTTCCGGGTCAACGTTGGCGTCCAGGCGCGCGTTGAGCTTGTAACGGCCCACGCGGGTGAGGTCGTAGCGCTTCGGGTCGAAGAACAGCGAACGCACCAGCGACTTGCTGTTGTCGACGGTCGGCGGCTCACCGGGGCGCTGCTTCTTGAAGACTTCGATCAAGGCGTGCTGCATCAGTTCGCCGGCACGCAGGTCGATGCGCTTCTCGACCTTGGCGATCTCGTCGTCGATCCGCTGACGCTCGTCGGCGGGCAGATTCTCGGTGTCGGCGTGGAGGTCCTGCATCTCTGCGACCAGAACCGCGAGATCCGCGAGACTCTTGCGGTTGCCGCTCTGCGGTCCGCCCTCGGTGGTGTCGCGGTCCAGCGTCATCTGGATGAACGGGTTCACACGGTCGGGATCGTTCGGGTGACGGAACAAGTTGGCGATGTCGTCGCGGGTGTACCCCAGCGCGAACAGCAGCGTCGTGACCGGGAGCTTGCGCTTGCGGTCGATACGGACGTTGACCAGGCCCTTCTTGTCGATCTCCAGCTCCACCCAGGAGCCGCGCGAGGGCATCAGGTTCGCGATGAAGACCTGCTTCTCGGGATCCTTGGGTTCCATGACATAGGCGCCGGGCGACCGGACCAACTGGGTCACGACGACCCGCTCGGTGCCGTTGACGACGAAGGTGCCCCAGTCGGTCATCAGCGGCACATCGCCCATGAAGACCTTCTGTTCGCGAATCTCGCCGGTCTCACGATTGATGAAGAAGACCTGCATCGTCAGCGGCGCCGCGTAGACGAGGTCCTTTTCGCGGCATTCACGGATGTCGTTGTTCGGCACGATCTGGTCCAGGGGCATCCCTGGCTCCCAACCGCCGATGGAATACGAGCCGAACTGGACGGCCAGCGTGCCCGTAAAGTCCTCGATCGGTGAGATGTCGTCGATCGTCTCTCGAAGTCCTTCGTTGAGAAACCATTCAAACGACGAGCGCTGGATATCGATGAGGTCGGGGACCTCTTCGATGTTTCCCAGGCGGGAAAACGTACGACGGACGCGGGCAGCTTTAACCTTGCTCAAGTCGCGAGGCCTCCTGGACGAGCATGGTGGTTACGGCGAGCGGGAGCGCGCCGTATACGTGAACCGGGCGGGACGGGGCTCAGCATGGTAGCAGAGATCAGCAGCAGAGAGTATCCCGACTGGGCACCCGTATGAGCACCCGAAGGGTCAAAAGAACAGAGCAGCTGAAATCACCCCAACCCGTCAGACTGAAATTTTAGTCTATCTGGTTCGACAGCATGCCGCCAGTCAGTGCATACTGACAGGAATGACTTTGGCGCTTCCCTCACTCGGCGAAGCCGATGACCCCGAAAGCTTCACTCCGCGGCTCGAAGGGCTTCTGGAAACCGCCCACGCCCTCTGGTCTGCGCCCGGGGAGCGGCGCCGCATGCGCGCGTTCGGATTTCGCCCGGCGGTGGAGCCCGGCGTGCTCAAGCGCGAATGGCACGGTATGAGCGTCCGCATCTCGGGAACGACCTTCCGCGCAGCCAAACCGGGCGACGGTGAACTCGTCTACCGCGCGGGCGATCGCGCCGTCCTGCTCAACGGCGAGCCGTTTGAGGTCACCCCGTCCTCGCTTGGCCTGGTGCGCCAACTTTTGGACCTCGTCCAGGACTACGAGCGCTGGGTCGAAGTCCGTGAGGGTCGCCAAGGGCGCATCGATCGGCTGGCCCGGGTGTCCACGACCGATCGGCGCCCGGTCAACGCACTCGCGGAAACGCGACGCCTGCAGCGCATGCTGCAAGTGCCGCGCGCAAAGACGCCCTAGGCGCTCCAGCGATGGGCCCCGCGCCACGCGGTGCGGGGCCCCGGATCTGCCGTCGGATCAGGCGGTGTCGCCGAACCGGCCGGGCACCGAACCGGCCTTGACGACGGCCAAGTCCTCAAGCCATCCGCCGAGACGCACGAAGTCGGCATCATCCTCGGGCAGGCCGCCACGGGCGGCCTCAACCTGCGCGATGACGTCATCGACATTGCTCTTGTTGGCGGTCGAGACCTTGTCACGAAGGTCGCTCTTAACGGGACGCTCGAGTGGCATGAAATCCTCCGAATCGCGGGTGGGTCACAGAAAATGGGACGACAGTACACAACGTGCCGATCGACCGCTCGCGACCACCGTGCGGTGGTCGACGTGTCAACCGTCCAAGAGTTTGGCGGATCCCGGGCATGGGTTTCTAGTGGGAGATGGGGCCGACCGGCAAATATTCGCTGCGCGGGTCTGCGAACCGGCACCAAAACGGCCAAGGGCTCACACCGCACCGATCGCGCGGGTGAGCCCTTGGCCCGGTTCAGACTGCGAGGGTCATCGCGGGCACGCCGGCAGGCGCACCGAGCCGATGCACCCGACTACTTGACCGAAACGCTCGCGCCGGCCTCTTCGAGCTGCGCCTTGACCTGCTCGGCCTCGTCCTTGGTCACGCCTTCCTTGACCGCGCTGGGAGCGCCGTCGACCAGATCCTTGGCCTCCTTGAGGCCCAAGCCGGTGACCGCGCGGACGACCTTGATGACCTGGATCTTCTTCTCGCCGGCACCCTCGAGTTGCACAGTAAAGGCGGTCTGCTCCTCCTCGACAGGCGCGCCGGCACCAGCAGCGGGGGCCGCAGCCACGGCCACCGGTGCAGCCGCGGTCACACCAAATGCCTCTTCGATCGCCTTGATGCGCTCGGCAAGCTCCAGCACCGAAATGCCCTTGAGCTCTTCAATCCACTCTTCGGTCGTAATTCCCATCGTTCGTCCTCCTCGTTCTTCGATAAATGCTGATGCGGTTGGACGAGCGGAGAGCTAGCTGCCCTCGCCCGCGCGTTGCGTCTGCAACGCGTTCAGGGCTTGTGCCAGCCCAGTGATCAAGTTGTTCAGCGATCCGGCCAGACCACGCAGCGGTGCGGCCACGGCGCCCGCCAGCTGCGCGAGCAGCTGTTCACGCGACGGCAGCGTCGCAAGGTGCTCCAGCTCGGCGACCGAAAGCTCGCGGCCATCGAGCAGCCCACCTTTGAGCTCCAGCGGCTCGAGCCGCTGCGCGAAGTCGTTGAGGACCTTCGCGGCCATGGCGGGGTCACCGTCGACCCAGACCAATCCGGTTGGACCGTTCAGGAACCCGAGCAGGGCCTCTTGACCGGTGGCGTTCGCCGCCCGCCGGGCAAGTGTGTTCTTGGCAACAGTGAGTCCGGCGTCAGCCCCGCGCAGCGCACCGCGCAGTTCGGAGAGATCCTTGACGCTCAGGCCTCGAAAGTCGGCAGCGAGCACGGTGTTCGTGGAACGCAGGCGTTCCTCGAGTTCGGCGATAACTTCCGCCTTTTGGTCCCGTCGCAGTGCCTCACCTCCTCGTCATATGGTCCGGCGGGGATCGGCGCGGACCGACGTTGCGCTGTCCCAGCGACAGACGCACAACGAGGCACCTCGCCAACCTCGCACGGGTTGTCCTTGCGGACCGGTTTCAGGCGGCCGGTACGGCGCGCCCCCGTGGGTCTTTGGTCAGCTTGTGAAAAAAGCGTGGGCCGCGCTAGGCGGTCGCCTCCTCGAGCAAGTTCGACGTGCGGGTCGTATCGACCGGAACACCCGGGCCCATCGTCTGGGCGACGGTGATCGACTTGATGTAGCGGCCCTTGGCGGCTGCAGGTTTCACCCGCAAGATCTCTTCGAGGACCGCCTGATAGTTCTCCACGAGGGCGTGCTCTTCGAAGGAGCGCTTGCCGATGCCAAGGTGCACGATTCCCGTACGGTCGGTGCGGTACTCGACCTTGCCGCCTTTGACGTCATCGATTGCTCGAGCCACATCAAAAGTCACGGTGCCGGTCTTGGGGTTCGGCATCTTGCCCTGCGGGCCCAGAATCCGACCAAGCTTGCCGACCGTCCCCATCATGTCCGGGGTGGCGATCGCGACATCGAAGTCGGTGAACCCGGCCTCGATCTTGGCCGCGAGGTCATCCCCACCCACGATGTCGGCGCCGGCCTCTTCGGCCTCGCGCGCTTTGTCACCCTGGGCGAAGACCGCAACGCGCACGGCCTTGCCGGTTCCGTGCGGAAGGCTGATCGTGCCGCGCAGTTGCTGGTCGGCGTGACGCACGTTCACGCCCAAACGCAGGTGCACCTCGACGGTCGGATCGAACCGGGTGAGTTCCTGCGACTTGATCAGGCGCAATGCCGACAGCGGCGAATAGATCTCGCTGGCGCTGACTTCAACTTTGGCCTGCTGGTAGCGCTTACCGCGCTTGGACACGTCTGTTTCCTCCCTCATCGGCTGGGCGCCGGCCGCGCAGAGTAGCGCTCGCGGGCGATCCCTGCCAGTCGTCCTCGGCCCCGCTGGGCCTAATCCTCGACCAGAACGCCCATGCTGCGGGCCGTTCCGGCAATCATCGACATCGCCGACTCGATGGTGTTGGCATTGAGGTCCGGCATCTTCGTTTCGGCAATCTGCCGCACCTGGTCGCGTGTCAGCGTCCCGACCTTGTCGCTCTGGGGAACCGCGGATCCGCTGGGAATCCCGAGCGCCTGAAGGATCAGCACGGGCGCCGGCGGCGTCTTGGTGATGAACGTGAAGGAACGGTCCTCGAAGACCGAGATCTCCACAGGAGTGATCGTCCCATTGGCAGCCTGAGTCTGGGCGTTGAACGCCTTGCAGAACTCCATGATGTTGATGCTGGCCGCACCCAGGGCCGGACCAACAGGCGGCGCTGGAGACGCCTGCCCAGCCGGGATCTGGAGCTTGATGATCTGCAGGACCTTCTTCGCCATGGCTCTTTCTGTGTGCTTGTCGTGGACGCAGCCGGCTGAGTGCTCGGCGCGCAAGCGCCACTCAGCGGACGGCTATTCTAGCCACCCCGCGTCGCCCGCGGGGCAGAAGTGCAGTTACGCGGGGATTACGTGAGTTTCTTGACCTGATCAAAAGAGAGATCGGCAGGCGTCTCGCGGCCGAAGATGCTTACCAGGACCTTGACGCGGCCCGCTTCGGAGTTGATCTCGGCGATCTCGCCGGTGAAGTCGGACAGCGGGCCCGAGATGACCTTGACCGATTCGCCCACGGAGAACTCCGCGCGCACCTTGGGGCGCAGCTCGGAATGGGTCCGCAGCAGGCGATCGACCTCGGCCTGGGTCAGCGGCACGGGGTCCACCGAGGAGCCGACAAAACCGGTGACTCCGGGCGTGTCCTTGACCACCCAGAGCGCGTCCGGGGTCATCTCCATGTGCACGAGCACATACCCGGGCAGCGTGCGCTTTTCGGTCTGGACCTTTTGGCCGTCCTTGGTCTCCACGACCTGCTCGGTCGGCACGACGATCTCTCGGACGTTGTCGCGTTGACCAAGTGAGACCAGGCGATGTTCGAGGTTCGCCTTGACCTTCTTTTCATGGCCAGAGTATGTGTTGATCACGTACCAGCGGAACACGGGCGAATACGTCCCTTCGGAGGGCGAGCGGGCGAGCTAGAAGATCGAGTGAACGACGCGATTGAGAATGGTGTCAATGATGTCGAGATAAATCGTGACGATGGCGACCACCAGAATGACCACCGCGGTTGCCTGTATGAGCTGCGGCCGGGTCGGCCATTGCACCTTGCGAAGTTCGGCAATGACGTCACTCAGGAAACGCGAGCTACGCCGCTTGTCTTGGACGGCCTTCGTGACGGATCCGGTTTTCTCACGCTGCGTGTTCGGCTTCGGGCGCGGCGCGGGCGGCTGACGGCCCTCGCTGCTTTTGCTCCGGCGCGCGCGAGCGGGTGGCGGTGGCGATTTCTCGCCCCCGTCATCCTTTGATGATCCATCATTTCGTGCGGGTCGAATGCGTGCCATTCAGTCCACGTTGATAACAGGGCCGGAGGGACTCGAACCCCCAACCCCCGGTTTTGGAGACCGGTGCTCTACCAGTTGAGCTACGACCCTACGGAGCGTCACGCCACTGGCGCGACGAACTAGCGGGTCTCCCTGTGCGCAGTATGACGTCCGCACCAGCGACAGTACTTGCTGAGCTCGATGCGATCCGGCGTGTTGCGACGGCTCTTATTGGTCTGGTAGTTCCGACGCTTGCACTCTTGGCAAGCAAGAGTAATCGCGAGACGTTGTCCCGGAGGCACGGCCCAGCCTTTCGGTCGTGAAACGGAGAGGCAGGCTACCACATGCCTCGCCGGCCGACAGACGCGAATGCGTCATCGGTATTTAACAGACCTCAGACCGGTCGGCGGATGGGACGTACGTACCGGGTTCGTGCCGCGGCCTGCTCGGCAAGCGCGGCGACACGCAGCAGTGCGGCAGATGCGCGCTGCAAGTCAAGATTGGTTGCCGTCGCGAGCGGCTCGACGCTCAGCCCCTCGCACAGGCGCCGGTAATGGGTCACCAGCGCAGGCCGGGCGACGGCATTCGGCGACCCCGCGGACCGCACGCGGTGACAGTGCTGCTGGACATCTTCCACGGTGGGTACCCCACGCGGAATCACGGTGCGGCTAGGTGGGGTCATTTCTCCTCCAACGCAGTCGAGCTCAATGGGATCAACAGGGCGTCACGCCCCGAAACGGTCACGGACATGAGAAAGCGGCGGCCAAGTGCACCGAGCTCAAACTCCTCTTGGAGTTCGAAGACCTCGCACGCCCCATCCGAGGAATGCGCCTGAACCCGCAACGGCGCATTCGTGTGGGCATCGAGTACCGAGAGCGCACGGACAAGGCAGTCGCGCGCGGGGTCGGCCAGGGTTTCGGCGAGTCGCAGTTCGGGCATCGCAGTACCCATCGGCGCCCCAACCGACCGGCTTGAATATTCCGGCAACGTCTCCCGATACCGCTGCGCGAGGCGTGAGACCGCTCAGACGACGACGCCCAGCGGGCAGGACCCGGCACGCGCGGTCCCATGCCCGTACGCGGGGTGTCACATCCGCACCACGCCGCCCCGCCGACCGCCCCCCGGCCAGGAGGGATCTCTATCCTGTCCCCAATGGACGATGACCTGGATCTTGCGGATGCCGCCGAGTACATCCTGGGCGAGCGCCCGGACCTCGATGAGCAGGACGTCTGGGCCGTGCTGCGCGAACTGCGCGACCCCCCGGCCGCCTCGAGCAAAGATCTCGCGCTGCAGCTGCTCCGGAGCACGTGCCCCGAGATTCCCGCCCGCGTCGCGCAACGCATCCTCGGCGAGTGGCGCGCGTACGCATCGCTCGCCCGAGAGCCCGACTGGGACGACGAGGACTAGGCTCCTCCTCCGTCGATAGGTCCGCCTAGGCCGAGCGGCGGCGCGGAGCCGGCGCGGAGCCGAGCATGATCTCGCGGGCGGCGTTGAGCGCCACCGTCAGTCCCTCCGCCTGACCCCGGATATTCGGGTGCAGATCCGCCACGCGATCGGGGTGGCAGCGCACGATCTGAGCACGGAAGGCACGTTCAATCTCGGTGGAGGGGGCATTGGCAGCAACCTCCAAGAGCGCGGCCGCATCGGCGCGCGTCTGCGGCAGCGGCGTCGCAGCCGCCACGCCTTGGGCGCGCATCGCCGCGACCTGACGCAGAATCGCGGCGACCTGTGACTTCTCGGTACGCAGACGCGCGCGATCTTCGGCCAGCTGTTCGCGCTCCTCACGCACCTCGTCGGCGAGCTGCAGAAGACGCCGATCGCGCAGACCGCGCTCCTCGCGCAGACCCTCCAGGAACAACGAGACATCGAATGGCTCGGGTGCGTCCGGCGGCACCGCGCGGTCCGCACCCCGCTCGCCGCGGCGGATCCGCTCGATGACCTCGGCGAGCGGCAGATGTGCCCGGTTGCCGCCGGACGGACCGTCCGAGGGGCCCAAGCGCACCAGTTCGACCGCGTCCCAGGCCGGCGCGACAAGAAACACCGCCGATGAGCGGCCCACCAGCAGCGCCCGTCGCGGCGACTCCTGGTTGACGCCCAGCAAGCCGAAGCGGCCCAGGCCCGTATTGGCGTCGATGTCGTTCAGTTCGTCGTGCAGGTCGTCGAGGCGGCGGGCCACCTCGCGCGCATCGGGACCCGTGCCCGGATCGAGCGTCGTCGTCGCGTCGTCGACCCGCGACGCGGGCTGGCTCTGACCGGCACTGAGCGCCAGCCACCAGCGCGCCCAGGGGTCGCCATCGGCACTGCAGGCGACGTGGCTCGCCGCGTCGGGATAGTCGAGCGCGTGCAGCGCCGCGGCCAGATCGGCGCGGGCGCGCGTATCGGCGCCCAGCGCCGCTGCGGTTGCCAGCAGCGCCACCTGCCGCCAGCGGCCGCTAGCCGCCGCCGCCGGTGCCGGCCCTGCTTGGGCGACGAGATCATCACGCACGATCCCAGGGTAGCGCCGCGGTCAGGTGAGTATCCTCGCCCATATGAATCGCCTCGCCGGTGAGACCAGCCTCTACCTTCGCCAGCACGCCGACAACCCGGTGGACTGGTACCCCTGGGGGCCGGAAGCCTTCGCCCGGGCCGCCGCGGAGCACCGGCCGCTGCTGATCTCGATCGGCTACTCCTCGTGCCACTGGTGCCATGTCATGGCCCATGAGTCCTTCGAGGATCCCGCGATCGCCGCCGTGATGAACGAGCACTTCGTGTGCATCAAGGTGGACCGCGAGGAGCGCCCCGACGTCGATGCGCTCTACATGCAGGCAACGCTCGCCCTCGCCCATCACGGCGGGTGGCCGATGACCATCTTTGCCACACCCGATGGCAGGCCGTTTTCCGCCGGCACCTATTTCCCCCCCGCCAGCCGCGGCAGCATGCCGGGCTTTCCGGATCTGTGCCTGTGGATGGCGAGCGTCTACCGCGATCGCGGCGACGACGTCCAGTCGCAGGCAGATGAGCTGACCGCCCACCTGCAGACGATCGCCCTGCGCAGTGCGGCGCCCGGCGCACTGTCGCCGGCGATGCTTGCGGACGCTGCCGCAGAGTTCGCCCGCACGCTCGACCACGCCCATGGCGGTTTCGGGGGTGCGCCGAAGTTCCCGCCCTCGACGGCGTTGGAGTTCCTGCTGAGCTGGGACGGCACACCGCAGCCCGACCCATCGACGCGCGAGATGGCGCTCGTCACGCTGCGCCGAATGGCCGACGGAGGTATCCGCGACCAGATCGGGGGCGGCTTTCACCGCTACTCGGTCGACGATCACTGGCTCGTCCCGCACTTCGAGAAGATGCTCTACGACAACGCCCTGCTGGCCCGCGCGTATGCGATGGCGGCCGACGCGACCGACGACCCGCGCTGGCGGGAGATCGCCGAACACACCCTGGACTACCTGACGCGGGAAATGCAGCTCGAGGGCGGCGGCTTCGCCTCCGCCCAAGACGCCGACAGCCCCGGTGGCGAGGGTGCGTTTTTCGTCTGGACCCCCGACGAGATCAGGGCGCTGCTTCCCCCGGACCAGGCCCGCGCGGCGATCCTCCGCTTCGGGGTCACCGACCAGGGCAACTTCGAGGGGCGCTCGATTCTGTTCGCAGCCCTGCCGCTGGTCATGCTCGAGCGCGAGCTCGGCACCGATCCGGCGCCGTTGCTCGCCAACGCGACGGCGACGCTCTACGCCGCGCGCTGCCAGCGGCCCGCCCCGGCACGCGACGACAAACTCATCGCCGCCTGGAATGGGCTGGCGATCGCCGCCTTCGCCGACGCCGGCGCGTCGTTTGGGCGCCCCGATTACCTGGCGACCGCCGAACGCGCGGCCGAGGTCATTCTCGATCAGATGATCATCGACGGCCGCCTCTACCGGACATTCCAAGACGGTTCCGCACGACATCTTGGTCAGCTCGAGGATTACGCCAATCTCATCCACGGCCTGCTGCAACTCTATCGCGCCACATTCTCCCCACGCTGGCTCAGCACCGCCCGCGCACTCGCCGATCGGATGATCGCCCTATTCGCCGACGCCGGCGGCGACGGCTTCTTCTCGTCGGGATCGGATGCGCCCCGGCTGCTCGTGCGGATGCGCGACCTCGAGGACCAGCCGACCCCGGCGGGCAATTCCCAGGCCGCCTCGGTGCTCGTCCGCTTGGCGGGCCTGACCGGCCGGACGGATTTCATCGATCTCGCGGATCGCGCAATCCGTGTGGTGCGCAGTGATCTCGCTCGGTTCCCGCGAGGCTTTGGCACCGCCCTCTCGGTCACGCACCAACTCACCGCGTGCCGTCGCGAGATCGCCATCGTGGGCGGTCCCGAGGATCCGCGCACCGTCGCGCTCGTGCAAGTTGCCCGCCGCCTGGCCGGGCCCGCCGCCGTAATCGCGTGCAGCGATCCTGCCAATGCCGCCGCACCGACCGCGGTGCCCCTGCTGGCCGACCGGCCGCTGGTCGGTGGCGCACCGGCGGCATATGTGTGCGAGAACTTCCATTGCCTGGCGCCCGTGACGACCCCACAAGCGCTCGCGGACATGCTGTCGTCCTGACCCCCGGGGCGCAATGCGTAACCGTGTGGCTATCCTTCGTCACACGATGGCTGATTTGAATGAACTCACCACAATGATCGAGGCCGCGCTCCCCGGGGCCGAGGTGCAGATCGTGGACCAGGGTGGCGGCGACCACCTGTTTGCCGCGGTTGTCGCACCTCAGTTCGCCGAGAAGACCCTCATCCAGCAGCACCGTTTGGTGTACGCCGCCGTGCAGTCGCGTCTGGACGACGGCAGCATTCATGCTCTTGCTCTGAAGACCCGCGCACCGGAGGCGTCATGAGCGACACCCTCACCATGACTGAGGAAGAGATTCTCGACCAGATTCGCCGTGAGGTCTCCGAGAATCGTGTGTTTGTGTTTATGAAGGGCACGCCGGAGATGCCGCGCTGCGGTTTCTCGAACCAGGTTGTCCAGATCCTCAATCACCTCAAGGTCGAGTACGGCGCACGTGATGTGCTCACCGACCCGCGCATTCGTGAGGTACTCGGGGGCTGGTCCGAGTGGCCCACGATTCCCCAGATCTTTGTCGACGGCGAGCTAATTGGCGGCTGCGACATCACCACCGAGCTGTTCCAGAGCGGAGAGCTGCAGAAGATCCTCGACAGCGAGGCCGCGGCGTAGCCGCCAAGCGTGCCCGAGACGCCGGGCACGCGGGGGTTTCCGCCCCGCAGCGTCGGCGTCTCGCGAGGGCCTACCCGGTCGCGCGCGGGCGAACCGCGCTGCGCTCCAGCGCCATGACGACCACATCGTCACGAAGCGATCCCGCATCGTGGCGGCGCGCCGCTTCGATCAGGTGCTCCACACGCGCTTCGACCGCCACGGTGCGCTCCTGGAGCAGGATCTCGCGCGCCCGGTCGACCCCAAACAGATCATCGTCGGTGCGCGCCTCCAGCAGCCCGTCGGTGTAGAGCACGAAAGTCTCGCCGGGCTGCAGCACAAACGACGTGGTTGGCCACTCGGCTGTGTCTATCGCCCCCAGCAGGGGACCGGTGCCGGCCGGGACCAATTCCGTGCAGCGATCGCGCCCCAGCAGCAGTGGAGCGGGATGACCCGCCAATGCGAAGATCCCGTTGCCGTCGGGATCGATCAGCGCGTAGATCACCGTGGCGAACAGCCCCTCCAGCCGCACCTCAGGCCGGGCCATCTGCGCGTTGAGTGCGGTCAGCACTCGCTCGGGATCCGGGTCGACCGCGGTCATCGTGCGCCAGCCAAAGCGCAGGCCGGCGGCCTGGGCGGCAGCGCCCGCGCCATGGCCGGCCATGTCGCCCACGATCATCGCCAGCCGGCCGTCGGCAAGCAGCTCCGCATCGTAGAAATCGCCGCCGATCAACAAGGCGCGCTCCGCGGGGCGGTACCGCGCCACCAGACGGTAACCCAGGTAGCCAGGCAGACGCGTTGGCAGCAGCCCCTGTTGCACGGTCTCCCACAGCCGCCGTTCGGTGCGCTGCATGGCCTCCCGACGCGCGGCGGCGGCGACCGCGTCGCGCTGTTGGAAGACCTGGCGCTGCATTGTGTTGAACCCGTCGACCAGCTCACTCAGCTCACGCACCGCGTCGTCGCTGGTCGGCACGGGCTGCAGCAGCCGCCCGCGCGCCACACGACCGACACCCAGCACCAAGAGACCGATCGGCCCGCCCACCCTGCGCCACAGCCGGCGCGCGGTGAGCGCAACGACCGCAAACGCAATCAGTGCGGCGACAATCACCGCGATCAGCGTGATGTCCCGGCGCTCCCGCGCCGACGCGAACGACTGTTCCTTGGCGGTGCCGACGCCGGAGGACAATCGGGCCGAGGCATCACGAAACGCGTTGAACCACTGCTGTGCGACGCCTTGGTTAATGAGCGCGACCGCAGCGTCGACCCCTCCCCCCCGGCGCAGCTGGACGAGCTCGATGCTGTCGGCGAACCACAACTGGGCGTCGGCGTTGGCCTGCTCGACATCCTCGGTGAGCGTCGGGTTCCCGGCGACGAGGTTGCGCAGCCGTGCCAGATCGTCGGGGTACCGATCGACCGCGGTCGTGTAGGGATCCAGGTAGTCGTCGCGCCCGGTCAAAACGTAACCACGGCTGCCCGACTCCGCATTGAGCATGTCAATCAGGAGCTGGTTGGCGGCGCCCTGACGCTCCAGCGCCTGTTCTCCGGCGTTGCTGTAGTTGCTGGCGGTCAGCACCGTGCCGACGCTCGCGAGGGCGATCAGCAGCAGCAAGACGACGGCGAGCGCTGCGACCAGGCGCAGCAGCAGCCCGCGCAGCGACCGGCGATCGGGGCGCGGCTCGCCCCTCATTCGGACCTCTCGCAACGAGTTCCGGCCGTCGTACGTTGCTGCGTGACACTCGCGATCATGCAACCCCTGTCTCGCCGGGTGACGAGATCACTGACACGGTCACCGACCGCTCCTACGCCCCGCTGCCGATCAGCTCGGTCACATCCCGCACACCTTCGGCATCCATGCGCGCCAGCAGGCCACGATTGATGCGCGCTACCAAGGCCGGGCCGCCATAGATCAGGCCGGTCCAGACTTGCACCAACGACGCCCCGGCGGCAAGCCGCTCCCAGACGTCATCGGCGTCGGAGATCCCGCCAACACTGACGATCGGCAGATCCGGAGCGCGGCTGACCGCGCGCCGCAGCATTGCCAGGCTGCGCACGGCAAGCGGGGCACCCGACAGGCCGCCCGGCTGCTCGACCAGGCCCGGCGGAGAGCGGAGACCCTCGCGCGACAACGTGGTGTTACTGACGATCACTCCGTGCACACCCATCGTTTGGACCAGGTCGATCGCCGCATCAAATTGTTCGTCGGTGAGATCGGGCGCAACCTTGACCAAGATCGGGCGGCGGCGCGACCCGGTCAGGTTCGCCTTGACGCGGTTCAGCTCGACAAGCGCCTCCAGAATCCCACCGAGTGCGACCGACTCCTGCAGTTCGCGCAGGCCAGGGGTATTCGGAGACGAGACGTTCACCACGATGTAGTCGGCGTACGGCCAGAGTCGATCGAGGCTCGCCACGTAGTCGCGCTTGGCATCGTCGAGCGGGGTGACTTTCGACTTGCCAATGTTGACCCCGATGGGGATCCTGTGCAGCAGACCCCGACGGTCCAACTGCGCCAGGCGCCGCGCCGTGGCGGCTGCGCCGTCGTTGTTGAACCCCATGCGGTTGATCAGGGCATGGTCGCGCGGCAAGCGGACCACGCGCGGGGTGGGATTCCCTTCTTGGGCCTCTGCCGTGACGGTGCCGATCTCGGCAAAGCCGAAACCGAGCCCCCTCCATGCGGGAATTCCTCGACCCCACTTGTCGTATCCCGCACCGAGGCCAACCGGGTTCGAAAACCGAATTCCCCACACGCGCTGCGACAGCCGCGGGTTGCGGACCCGCCAGCGTGTCAGGCCGAGTAGCGGCGCGGAGCGCTCCGCGAACCTGATCGCTCGCAGATGCGCCTTCTCGGGATCCATGCAAAATGCGATGGGCCGTACCGCCCGATACACCGGTCCCGCGCTCTCGGTGGGTCCGGCGCTCAGCCGAGTCCCTCAACCTGTGCGGCCAACGCGAGATCTGCTGCTGTCACGCCGCCCTCGCTGTGGGTCACCAGGGTCACCGTCACGGTGTTCCAGCTGATCGCGAGATCGGGGTGGTGGTTCGCTGCCTCTGCGGCACCGGTAATCCGGTTCACAAAGAGGACCGATTCCAAGAAGTCCTTGAACACGAAGCGCTTCGAAATGGCGCCGTCAACCAGCGCCCAGCCGTCGAGGCCGGAAAGCCGTGCGCGAATCTCGTCTTCACTGAGTACCGGCACCTGTGCCTCCCATGCGTCGTGACCCCCGCAGCCTACCGCGACACAGAGCCTACGGATGCCAGACATATCGCTCCGCCCCGTAGAGCCGCGCGCGACAGGTCTCTAAGCTCTGGCGAGCACGGGCCGTTAGCTCAGCTGGTAGAGCAGGGGACTTTTAATCCCATGGTCGTAGGTTCGAGTCCTACACGGCCCATTCTCCCCACGCCCTTTGCACGATGCCCCTGTCCGCAGAATGGAAGCGCCCGGGCACTAACTAACGACGCCGACCGGCGAAGGTACCGTCCGACGGGCCTCGCCAAGCCTCCGGCTCGTCCGAGCGGCTCAAGGCCGCGGTTGGTCGTGGTGAACGCTCGGCCTGGAATGGGCCACGGATGGCTCGATCAACACCCGTAAGCGATTTCGTAGACCCAGACCTCCGGCCAGGTCACACGCCGCGAAAACAGCTCTAGGGTCGAATCGTCCCCGACTGCTTTCCGGTACCTCGTATCGGGTAAGGACGAGCGATGCTCCACCGAGGCACCTCTGATCATCCTGATCGCCGAAGGAGTCCCCTAACGAGGCATTTTGGGGAGACGTGGGGCACGGTGCTCGGCGTGCTGCGGGTACGACGTGTCCTCGCGACCGTCGGGGTCGTGTCGGTCGCGGCCGCGCTCGTTGTTCTTGCGTCGTCTGCGAGTGCCGTCGTGTCCTGGCCACCGCACGCATGGAGCGTCGCGGCAAGCAAGGTCACCATCCCGGTCTTGGCACCAAAGACGCTCTACGGTCTGGAGCTGCACGGGGCGATCCTCACCGAGGCCGGGTCCCAGTGCCAAGGGGTCACGGCGTTCTACAGGCACGGCACGGCCACGTTGGATATCTCCGAGCAGACCGCGTGCGGAAACATTGGTGCAGTGGGGACGATCGGTTATGTCAAAATTGGCACCCATCGCGCGGAGCTGTACGGCTGCGATCCTCAGTTCAGTTCCAAGTGCAACCCGAAGCTCGCGCTTGGCCTGATGTGGACGGTTGGCACCGTCGGGATCGATGTGGAGTGGCGTGGGATGACTCGGGCGCAAGCGATTGGCCTTGCACGCAGCATGGCGGTCGTGCCACGATCGTCCCTCAGTTACGACGAAGCGGTGATCGCGCAGAAGAATCTCGACTGCATTGGCCTTGTCGGTGGCTGCTCGTTCGCGGTTGCCACCACCTCGGACGGCCACGGGCATGCGCTCTATGCGATCGACCTGCGCTGGCAGGCAGGCGACGCCTGCGGTGCCTGGGGAATCGTGTACTTCTTTGAGAACCGCACACTGTTGACCACCACGCAGCGCCTTGCTCCGCGTGCGGGAGTCTGGGGGGGTTCGGGACCCGTCAAGACCGTCGCGTCGGGGAGATTCGCGGTGCGGTACCCGGTCGCGCCCTCGGCCAACGTCCCCTGTTCTTTGTACGGCAGCGCGGGCACAGATACGTATGTCTACCGCTGGAATGGCAAGACATTCGTGCGCGCGTCCGGGACGCTTCCCAAGCTGCCGAAGGTTCTGACGTAGATTCCAGATGCCGGGCTTCCTCGGGGTGGCGAACGGCCTGCGGGAGACCCCCGAAGGCCGTTCCGGGAATCGACCGGCACAATCAAACGCGCTGATCGCGCGATCTTGGCGCACGTCAACGCACGACGCGCGATCGCAGGAGCCAGGGCCGACGCCTGGAGCGACGGAAACAGATCGCGGCCTATTTGCGTGCGGGCTTGTCGGCCAAGGGTCAACACGGAGTCAACAGACCCCACGGCACTCGGCGGTAGTCAGACCGAGCTGCAACCGCGCAGAACACGCTCTATTACCGGGATTTCTGGACGGGGATGTACTCGGCGGTACTCGGCGCGCAGACCTGTTAATCCCATGGTCGTAGGTTCGAGTTCTACACGGCCCATACGGCCACGACGTCGTACGCCGGTGCGCAGCGCGGCTGCCGTAGGATGGGAGTTAGCCGACGACGCGATCATCACCGACCCAAGGAAAGGCACAATGCCGACCAATCCTCAGGACCTCCTCGACGACGTCGGTCCAGCCAGGTTGGTCGAGATGGGTACCCTCATCGCCGACTTGGGCGAGCGGCACATCCTCGAGGGAGCGCCGTTCGGCACGCGCGTGATCGTCGACGTGACGGACATGCGGATCACCGGGGAGCGTCTCAATGCGCGAATGAAGGGTTCAGCGGCTGCGGACTGGGGCTCCCGGGCCGCGGACGGCACCGTGGAACTCGACGTGCGCGCGACGCTCGAGACCGACGATGGCGCCCTGATCTTCGTCCAGTACAACGGTCGCTGGGACTATTCGGATCCGGCGGCGCCTGGGCCGGTCCTCACCACGCCGCGCTTCGAGACCGGCGACAAGCGGTACGCCTGGCTCAACAAGGTCCAAGCGGTCATGAAGGGACGCTCCGACGGCCGAAGCCTGATCGCGTACCACCTCTACGAGCTGAGGTAGCAACAACATCGTCCTGCCCGCAGTGGCACGCCGACGTTGCCGTCATGCGGCGTATCGGCCGGGGTAGGCCCACAACTCGGGCGGTCGTCTGTCAAGCGACCCACAGGGCAGTCGCGGCGGAGCATCATGCAGAGCCTGCGTCCGCTCCGTGGCGTTCGGCGCACGGCCGATGGCGCCGTCTGACCTCCGCGGCATTATTCTATCCACCTCCGAAGGGATGCTCGTCGGGCTCGTGGCCACCCCAACGCGTGACGACGAGGAGCTCGGGCAAGGGATCGACACGTGACTGATCAGACGGTAGGCGGCGACACGCAGCCGAACCCGGCCCCCGAACACGCGTCGGATCCGAACGCGCGCGTCGGTGAACGCAACGTCACCCTGCGCTTATGACGCCCAACGCATCATCCGCCCCCCTCGAAGAGTCCCTCGGACTAGCACCGTTGAGCAGGCCCCGTCGGACGGCCGTGTGGGCCCTGATCCTGCTCGCGTCGCTGGCGGGGCTGCTGGCGATCCTTGCGATCTGGATTAACGACCAGTTGCTCAGCAACTCGGCGTCGAGTCAAACGAGCACGGCGCTCATCCAGGACGCAGCGGTGCGACGGACCCTGTCGGTATATCTGGTCGATCAGCTCTACGCCAATGTGGACATCTCGTCGGAGATCGAACAGCGACTGCCCTCCGAGCTGAAACTGCTCGCGGCCCCGGCGGCGGCGGCGCTTGAGAGCCCGGCAGCGCAGGGAGTCGACCTTCTCTTGGCAAGACCGCGCGTGCAGGCGCTGTTCGTGGCGGCGGTCACGGCCGCGCACGAGCAGCTAATAGACGTGCTCGAAAACAAGATCGGCCATGGTGTCACGACCGGCAGCGGCACCGTTCAGGTCAACCTCGATCAGGTGCTCAAAGAGGTCGGCACGGATCTCGGGCTCCCGGCCAGCGCCGTCAACAAGCTGCCCGCGAATACCGGCGTCATCACGGTGATGCGCTCGGACCAGCTCGGCCTCGCGCAGACGGGCGTCCGCGCAATCCGGATTCTCAGCGTCTGGCTTATCGTGCTCGTCCTGGCCATACTTGCCCTCGCGCTGTACCTCGCAGACGGCCTCCGCCGCAAGACGTTGTGGACCATCGGCTGGGCGTTTGTGGTCGTTGGCCTCGTCGTCCTTGTGGCTCGTCGCTTCATCGGCGATTACGTGATCGGGGGGTTGACGACCTCGGAATACGCGGTGCCGGCCCAGCACGTCTGGGTCATCGGCACAACCACGCTCGGCGAGCTCGGCTGGGCGGTCGTGTTCTATGGCGCGCTGATCGTCATCGCGTCGATCCTTGCGGGACCAACAGTGCCCGCGACCGCGCTGCGCCGCTGGACTGCCCCGGTCCTCAACAACCGGCCCGGGATCGCTTGGACGGTCGTCGGCATCGCCTACATCCTCGTCATCCTGTGGGGTGGCACCTCCGCGCTGCGCACACCGATCGGGATCCTCGTCCTCGGAGCGTTGCTCGCCGCGGGGGTCTACGTGTTGCGACGCCAAACCCTGCGTGAGTTCCCGGACACGACTGCCGGACCTCAGCTGCATGCTGCGCTGTCAACGGCGTTCGGCGGCATCCGCTCATGGACGTCGTCGCGGAGGATCGCCACCAGTTGGCGGATTGGGCGGCATCGCTCAACGGCCGAGGAGCTCGCCCACCTCGCGGCACTGAACGAAAGTGGCGCGCTCACTGACGAGGAATTTGCCCGCGCAAAGGCGCACATTCTTCCGTGAGGATCGGGTAAAGACACTCCCGGCCAGCCGGTGCCGCGGCGGCCGGCACGTCGCGACCTGCACGGACCCGGGAGCGTGCGCGGCAAACGCTCGGCCGCAACCCCCGCTGAGGCGCGGATCCTGAAGTGCGGACTGACGGCCGAGGCCAGCCGCGGGGAATACCGCGAGCAGTCCCGGGTGCGGTTTGATGACGACGCCGCGGAGTGGGTGCGGGCGTCCCGGGGACGCACTGGTCGTCAGACGCGATTGCGCGTTTTGCGGGACCGCATTTCCGCGGCATCGAACTCGGTCAGGCCAGGGCACACACCGTCTTCGGCGTCGGCCTTCTTGATCCAGTTGTCGAGCGTGGCCCCGGAGATCGCAAAATCCCGGGAGATCTGCGCTATTGGCGCGTCAACTCATTGAGCAGCGCCAACCACATCTCGACGAAGCTCGGGCGGGCAATGCTTCGGCATGGTAACCGTCCTCTCCGCAGGACCGAAGTCCGTGAGAGGCCAGCGGGAAACCCAACCGCCAGCAGTCCCGTGCTCATCCGCGCTGCGCGAGGGACAAGAGAGCCGCAGTAGGCTTCGCAGGGCCGTACAACGGTTGGATATTCGGGAGGTTGCCGACCATTCGCCCATCAACGCGCCCCGCCCACAGCCAACTGCATCGCGCCGATGATCGGGACTTTTGCAATGACGTCGACAGGTGCGCCCGGGAGCGTGGTCGGCAGTGGGTCTTCGGATATGGGTCCCTGATCATGCAGCCGCTCCAAAGCCTCACCAGAGAGATCAGCCAGCATGGCTTCGTCGCTGACCTTTTCGGGTTCAGGCGCACGTGGGGAGTTGCGATGGACAATCGCATCGACATTCCCGGGTACAAGTACTACATCGACCCGATCAGCGGCGACCGCCCGCCGATACATGTGGCATTCCTCGACATCGAGCCGGACACGGACAGCAAAGTCAATGGGGTCTGCGTGCCCGTCACGTCAGGTCAACTGACGGAGCTCGACCGGCGGGAGCAGCAGTACGACCGCATCGATATCGGTGAGCAATTCCCGATGCTGGCCGACCCGGTCTGGATGTACGTCGGCTCAACTCGGGGCCGAGAACGGCGCAGGGCGGGCGACCTTTCTGGGACGACGGTCGTGACCCGGGAATATCGGAACAGCGTGCTGCATGGGTTCGACATGCTCGGGAGCGACGAACGGCTCGCATACGAGACCTCGACGTCGCCGTGCAACTGTCGGGTCGTAGAGCTCTCCCGACAACCACTCCCGGATAAACCGCATCAGGACGTGTAGATGGTCTCTTAGGCAGTCCCGTCGGCAGCCGACTCGATTCCGCGCGCGGCCTGAACGCAGCCTGTCACCGCTGAGCAGGCGTCTGGGTGCCACGCCCGTGCGCTCGCAGGAGCATCAGTTCGTGTCCGGCGACGCCGATCGAGCGTCGCGTTGCTCCTCCTCAACGTCGAGCATGACCTCCTGCGGCGCCTCTTCAAGCATCATGAGCGACTCGTCCGCACCAGGCAAAGCCCGAATGAGCTCGTCCAGCTTGCGTTGGGTTGCCGCCTGCTCCCTGCCCTGGGTGTGCTGGATCGCGACAACCATGACGAGAGTAATGGCCGAGACGGAGACCTCGAACGCCGCCACCCAGCTACTCGGGAAACCGAGCACCGCGCCGGCTGCGACCAGACAGATCATCGCCGCGGTGATCACAAGCGCGACCCCGGGCAGCGAGCTGTAATGCTCGATCCAATACAAGAGCCGGCTGCTTACTGGAAGTTGCGCCGTCCGATGAGCGATCCGGCGCTGCCGAACGCCCGCCTTGGGTTCCGGGACGTCCCGCTCCAGCCGCGAGGGTTCCGTCTTCGCGCGCCCGAGCGGGTACCCCTCATTCTCGGCGCGGCCTGCGGCCGCAGACTCCTCGGCGAGGTCATCGCCGATTCGGCCCGCATCGACCGGTCGCTCCGCAACCGGGGAGCAGGCACCACGTGCATGATTCTCAGGGTTCGCCACCATGCCCTCCGCGTGCACAGGGATCTCTGGCTTGCATGTGAGGGAATCGAGCACCCGAGCCTCGCTGCACACTCGCCAATGGGGACAGGGTAGCCCTCTCGGCCGGAGTGCGATTTCACACGGGCCCAAGAACCCCCCCCAGAGGTGGAGCAGACTGTGCGGCGGGCGCCGACCCGAGAGTCCGGCAGCCCGCGTGACGCGGTCCGGGGAGCACGGGGCTGCCGACAGACCGGTTCATCCGACGCCCGCATGCGAGTTGCCCGTCACTCCCGGGCACGGACCCGAGCGGACTCCGGTTGTGGCGCCGACGATCCACTCCGTGCAGGTCGCACCGCGTGGGCCGGACCTGATCTGCTGCGCGCAACCAGTTCGGCGATGCACCCCGGGGTGCGTGCGCCGACGGGACACCCCCCGGGGTCTGTTGGTGGATCGACGGATGGGCGCACCGGGTCCGACAACCCCGGCGATGGAGCACACCCCTCCTTCGGACCCGCTCGGGAGGATTGTGCAGCGCCAGCACGGGTATAGAATTCGGACAGATCGGAGGCCCTCTGGTGAGTGTCATCGCGTGGCTGGTTCTCGTCTTGGTGGTGATCGTCCTGATCGTCCTGATTGGCACCATCGTCCAGCGCCGTCGGCGCTCTGGTGGCGTGATCGTCACCCGGAGGAAGCGATGAGACTGCTCGTGACCGGATCCTCCATCCGAGGCCTGCCAGTGGTGACAATCGGTGGTGGTGAGGATGTCGCTGAGGTCCGCGACGTGATCTACAGCCCAGAAGCGGGGCGCGTGGTCGGCCTCACGCTCAACAAGCGGGGCTTCCTGGCTGGTCGCTGTCGTGAGGTGCTTCCCGCCGAGATGATCCACGCCATCGGCCGCGATGCGGTCATGATCGACGATGAGGACAGCCTCATCCTGCCGGAAGATGCGCCTGCAGACGTCGGTACCCCGCCGTCCGGTCGAGATGTCACTGGCGATGAGGTCCTGACCGAAGGAGGAACGAGCCTGGGTCATGTGCGGGACGTCGTCGTCCTTGTGGGAACGGCTGGACAGGTCGTCGGCTACGAGATCGACACGGCAGCCGGTCGGACCGGCTACATCCCACTGTCCACCCAATTGGCGGTGTCCGGCAGCGCGCTCATCGTCCCGGAGGCCACGGCAGACTTCGTCAGGGACGATCTGGTCGGATTGGGCGCGGCAGTAGACGAGTTCCGCGCCAGACTGCGCATCCGATGAGCGATCGGTTCGAAGCCGCGTCCGGGCGAAGGATTGTCAGCCGCACGAGCGCCGAGGAGCTCGGCAACCTCGAGCACCTCGTCGTCGACGCCAAGGGATTGCGCGTGACAGCGCTGGTCGTCGGCAAGGGTCGCAGGGCCCTCGTGGTCGACTGGGAGCACGTCAGCGGCTTTGGGCCGGACGCCGTGATGGTGGCTGACGAGAGCGCCCTGCATCCGCCGCGCGACGATCGTGAACGCGCTGCCGCCGGAGGAAAGCTCGAGCTGGTCGGCCAACGCGTCCTCAGCGACGTGGGCAACGACCTCGGCCCGATTACCGACGTCGTCTTCGACCCGACCAGCGGCGTCATCGAGGCCTTCATGATCGACGACCGCGAGGTGGACGCGGCGGCACTGCTCGGCATCGGCTCGTTTGCGGTGATCGTTCGAGCGTCCGCCGAATAGGTCCCCGGTCCCACGGCTGCGCAGGGAGCGGCACGGATCCCGAGGCGCGCGCCCGTGGCGCCAGAGACGTGCCATGCGTGTCACGCTGAATCCGCTGTGTGGCCTCGGCCGGATCCGTCCGGCAGCGCGCGACGCGCTCTGTAGGCACCAACGCCGTGTGCGAACGAGCACTGGACGCGATGCAACGCTCGCACGCAAGCGTTACCCGCCCAGGGAGAGCTTGACCAATGTCAGGCCGCGATCGGGAAGCAGCACGCTGCGTACACGGCGCGTGCGCGCGCCGCCGGCGCGACAACGGACAAAAACCCGACTCGGCCCCTCGGGCCTTCGAGGTTTTTTTCAACAACACGGTGCACGTCCTCGACCGATTCTGCGTTCACAGACGACGGATGGTTGCGCGCAAGGATGGCAATCCGCTCAACGAAGTCGAACTCGTGAGCGACTCATTGATCAACAACGGAGGAGGCCTGCGCGCCGGCACGGTCATCACGCTGCCTCCGGATCAGTCTGCTCGACGTTGGCGACCCGATTCCAGTCATGCAGACGGAATTCAAACGCCTCTCGACGGCCCTCTTCGACGACCTCGAGCGCAGGTTCCGCTCGGTCTGCCGCACATCAGCCAGAGCGCCTGCGGGGACGCCGAGGACCAAACACCGCGATAACGCGCGCGCGGTCACGGGGCCGCACACACCGCAGCGCGGTCGCGACAACCGCCAGCGAGAGGGTCCCTGTCCGGAACACACACGATGCGAGCCGATCAGCTCCCCACCGGACCGATCGACACCGCGCCGTCTGTACCCACCGACCAGCCGGGACTCGTGGCAATCTCCCAGCGGAGTCCGAACGGGTCGGCGAAATAGCCGTGAACGCCGCCGACGTCCCCGCGCCGGGGCGTCTTGAGGGTGGTCGCGCCGGTCATCGGCGCGCTGTCGAGCGCGCCGATGACCTCCTACTCGGTCTCCACCACCTGGGCGAGCGCGAAGGGCAGGCAACCGCTCGCGACAACGGCGCCCTGGCCAATGTCGGCCTCGAGGCCGTCGGCGCAAAACAGCCCCAGCAGCAGACCGTGGCCGATCTGGATGAACGTGATCTCGGCGGGCACAACCAGCGCCGCCGGCCAGCCCATCCCGTCGACGTAAAAGCGATGCGTAGCCCCGAGATCGGGTACACCGAGCGTGGCGAAATGCAGCTGGGAATCCATCGTCCCGCCATGTTCGACCCGCTTCGCGACCGTGGCGACCGTTTCGGTAAGACGTCGCCGTCGCGAGGGTGCTCAGCAAGTCACCGATCGCGCTGCGCTGCGGGGCTCCGTGTTCGCGGTCGCGTCGTGCGCGGTTGAGGCGGTGAATATCCACGCCGAATGCCGCGACCCGGGAGATCGGTCGGCGCCGCGAGGCGGACAGATCTCCCGGGTCGCACGGACTGCGGTCAGTGTGCCTGCCTGCCTCCGGCATACGTAAACCACTCGACGCGCGCCGGTGGCGGAGCGCCGGCCTCTTGGAAGGCGGGAACCAGGCGGTTCTGCATGAACGCGTCCTGGTCCGCCTGCGACTCCCAAACTTCGACAACGATCAGTTTGTCGCCCGACTCGCCAGCGACATGACTGATCATGCCGGCCGGCCAGTCTCCCGACCCGGTCACGGGATCCACGCCGATCAGACGGTTCACCGCGAGATAGATCTCGACGGCTTCGGGCTTGGAGAATTCCAAGACGAGCACCTCGGACATCCGGCCCCACTTTCCTTGTGTATGTCAACCTGCTGACGATTCTGCGCAACTTCGACGCTACACCCCACGAGGTTCCCAACGCGAACAGTTGCCGCCGAGGCCCAACGCGCATGCCCAGCCGCAGCCGCCAAACGCGCGCAGGTGCCACGCACTGCGCACCCGCCGACAAACCATCCGCATCGCCCTCATGGAGGTGGGATCCACAAGAATGCCTCGCGACGATTCGGGTGCTTGCCTAGACGCCGGGCGCTCCGTGTCTAGACTCGGCGAGACGGCACATGCGCCACGGAGGTGACCAAGGTGGAGAAATCCGAGCCGGAGCCCTCTTCTCGCCAGAATGCGATCCCGGGCACGACCCGGGATCAGTTGGAGGGTCTCGGGCGCGATGTCGCGGAGTTGGTGCGCCGCGAAGCCGAACTCGCTGCCGCGTCGCGCGGACCACAACTGCGACGGGTGGGCGTCGACATCCTCGGCGCCGCGGCAATCGCGCTGGCCCTGCTCACCGCGTTCGCGCTCGCGAACGCGGCGGTCGTGCTCGCGCTGGCCACGGTCGTCCCGGCGTGGGCCGCGACCCTGATTCTCGCCGTGGCGTGGCTCGTTGTCGCCAGCGCCAAAGCAGTCTTCATCGCGCGTCGCGGGGCGCGCGAAGGGGGCACTGCCTGGTGGTGGTGGCCCGGCCCGGGTGCGGGCGGGTCCGTGGATGAGATGCGCGCTGCTCGGGATCGCGCACGGCACGCCGTTCACGACGACATTGCGGGCCTGACCCCGGAGCTATCGAATCGGGCGATCGACGCGATCGTGCCGATCGCGGACGAGATCGCGGCGCGAATGACACCAGGCGTCGCGGACGAGCTCGAGCACGAGGCGGCCGGCGAGGTGAAAACAGTCGGAAGCGAACTGCTCGAGGAATCCGAGGAGATCGTCGAGTCAATTGCCCACGAGGTGCCCGGCGCCAGCGTGATGAGCCAGGTCTGGGACGTGGCGCTCCTCCCTGGTCGCACCGGGGTCCGAATGGTCACGACCGTACTCAGGCGGCCCCCACCGAAACACTGACGGCGGTCGGCCCAAGTCGAGGCGCCGCCGCATTGGTCGACCGTGAACCTATCGTGGTGCTCACCAGCGAGAAGCGAGGCAAAAATGTACTCCAACCACATGCATGGTGGTGGTGGCGGTGGATGGGTACTCCTAGTCGTCATCATGATTCTGCTGATCCCCATCGCAGCGGCCAGCGTCTGGCTCGTTCTTGCGGCCGCACGTCGTGGGACCGGCGCGACGCGCTCCCAGAACGCCCGGCCGAGCGCAGTGGACCTCCTTGATGAACGGCTCGCGCGCGGCGAGATCAGCCCGGACGAGTACCGCGAGCGCCTGACGGCCCTGCGTGAGCGTAGCCAGACGGGGTAACCACGGCCGGGAACGTGCGTCCGCAGCCCCGCCGAGGAGGACGCATAGGCCAGTCGGGCAGGTGCACGACGACCTCTGTGCCGGGTACGTCGCCGCGCTCCGGGCCCGGCTGGTCGGGGAGCCCTCGGGGTCACCGTCAGAGCCGCGTCGGTCTCGATGCTTCGAGATGGATCGGCGTCGTACGAGAGAGCGTCGTCACGCCCGCCGCCATGACGGCAAACGCCATGATCGCAAGGAATATCTGGACCGGGTTCTGAGTGAACTGTTCATGAAAGAGCCAGACGCTCAGGACGATACTCGCGACGGGGTCGACCACCACCACCAGGGGCTGTGAGACACTCAACGGGCCGACGTGGAGAGCGGTCTGCTGGAGAACCACGCCCGCCGCCCCGGACGCGGCGAGCGCGTAGACGGGCCAGTGCAGGAGCATGCCCAGGACACCGTCCGCCGCCAGCGTGTCGGTGGTGGCCTTGATGAAGGTCGCACACAGCGCCCAAGTCAGTGCAGCCGCGATCGCAAAGAGCGCCGCCCGGCGCAGGGGTGATCCTCGCCGGGCAACCAGAGACAACCCGGCCACGATCCCGCCGAAGACGAGGATCACCGACAGCCATTGCCTCGCGTCGGCCGTCGAATGGCCGCCGTGCGGTGCGGCCATCACCAAGAACACGGCAAGCGCCACGCAGATCGTGCCAGCGGAGGCCCAGGCCGCGGCGGGCACGTCCTGGCGGATCCACACCCGGCGCAGCACGAGTGCAAACACGAGTTCGGTGACGAGCAACGGCTGAACGACCGCCAGCTGGCCGTGGTGCAGCGATATCGCATAGAAGACAAGACCCCCGAGCGCGGCGACCCAGCCGAGCAGCCACAGCGGCTGGCGCAGCAGATAGAGGGCCACTCTCCAGCCTCCCTGCCGCTTCGGGGCACCGGCGCTCGCCGCGTGTTGGGTCATGATGTTGACCGCGTTGGCGAACGCGGCGGCCAACGTGAAAATGACGGTGGTCATCATGCCCCGGAGTGTCCAACCGCCCAGATGTCGGCGCACGAGCGTGTGTGGGCCGTCGGGCGAATCAGTTCGGGTCGACCTGTCGTGCCCATGTCACGATCCGAACGTCCGCGCGCTGCGTGTTTGGAGGTCGCTCGACTGCCATCCGGGGACCCGAGTCCGAAATCCCCAGAGAATAGTCGGCCCGTGCGCCCATCAGGCCCCCCGGCTGAGCTGCATGCTGTGCCCCTCTTGGATTCGGAACCTCGGCGTGAGATTGGCGGCATGGGTCCAGACATGGTAGCCACGCCGAGCTCGCGGTCGCCGCGGCCCTGGCGGACGCATGTCGCGGACATCTTGGCAACGCCAAACCGTGCGAGGCCCGCTCTGGCCCGCTTGTGTGTCCGGTGCCGCGCCCAGGGTCGATCAACCGGACCTATGATCAGAGCGTGACCCATCACTCGACGGAAAGGTGCGTGCCCCAATGAGTCTCGCCCATGAACTCATGAACGATGAGCAACGCAAGTCGGTCGCCCTGGAGTATCTGAAGGCATTTGACAACGGCGGCGTCACGTCGACCGGCGAGAGCGTCCTCGACCTGTTCGCGTCCGATGCCCAGGTCTATTTCCCCAAGTGGGGACTCGCAAACGGCAGAGACGAGATCGGACGGCTCTTCGGCGATGTGGGCGGCACAATCCGGGCCATCCGCCACGACTATGCCACCTTCAACTGGGTCTTCTCCGGTAGCGATGTCCTCGTCGCTGAGGGAACGAGCCACGGCGAGCACCGTGACGGCCAATGGCGTGCGGGCGTTCCCGAGTGGGGGGCCGGACGCTGGTGCGACGTATTCGAGATCAGGGACTGGAGAATCCAACGGTGTTTTATCTACCTCGACCCCGACTATGCCGGCAAGGATACGGCGCGCTACCCCTGGCTTTCGTCCTAACGGTCATCCTGCGGGGATCATGACGAAGCCCCTGGGGAGTTCGGGGGCCCCGAACGCACGTGCCTCGCCCCCGGGGCGGGGCGGATTTGGGACAACCGGGCTCGTTGGTGCTCGAGTGCCATTCCGAGTTGCACGGGATCGCGGGCCCGTCCGAATCGGCGGCGGCGGGCTCGGGTGCACATGCCGCCGACCGGTCCCGCGGAGCTTCGGCCGGCGATTGCTTGCACGTGCCCGGCATCCCGCGGCAGGGGGTCGCGAGATCGAACTGGCACACCGCGTCCTCCAGAACATCGCCAACGGATCCGGACCGTCGGGTCCGTCACGACAACCGCATTGACCCCGACGGCGGCGCACCGCACTCCCCGTCGCATCGGTGCGAGCAAAGTCACGCACGGCTCCCGCTCACGGACCCTTGCGAGGGATCGCAGACCGGGAAGGTCGGTACGACGATCTCCCGATCTGCGCCCTGATCAAGACTCCGGCGCTACTGGGATTCGGACTCGTACTTGAATGACACGCTGAGGCGCACCCGGAATTCGTCCGGAAGCCCGTTGTCACCGATCGTGACGTCTTGCCTGATGACCTCCCCCACACGCAGATCCCGGAGGGTTCTGCCGGCAGTGACGATCGCGGTGCTTGCGGCATCTTCCCACGAGTCGCTGCTCGTGCCAACGATCTCGATGACCTTGTAGATGCTCCCCATTGCTGCCCCCTGTGCCGGATGTGCCCTTTCGGACTATGCGTAACAATTAGCACGAACTCGGACCGCGGGCATCTCGTGCGCGCTCGGTGTGGACGCTCCCCTCGGGAGTGCGACCTGGACACCATCGTCCGAGGACTCGGCGCCACCGCGCGCGGCGATCACGGCGCTAATGCTCGTCGCAGCTGACCAGGACCGTCGTGCGGTGCCCTGACGACACACTCACGGCCCCGCCATTTGTCGCACAGATGGTCATCCCACTGTCATAGACGGGAGACGTCGCGGTCACCGAGTAGGTCCCGGGCGGCAGCTGGATGGTAAAGGCGCCGTTGGCACCTGTCGCGACGCGGACCGATGTACCGGAAGCGCTCGTGGCCGTGACGTTTCCCAAGACGGGCCTCGTCGCGGGCAGAGTCGTGGCGAGCGCGCCGCCGGTCACGACCAGATGACCGGCAATCGTCCCTGACCCACTCGAGGATGAACAGCCACTGGCCAGAAGTCCAACCGCGCCAAGCGAGAGAAGAACCCGGCACACGATTCGGGGCGTACTTCGTCGGTCCCGACAGCTCGGACGCATGGCCCACCTCACGTGTTGGACGTCGAGCGCGCGACGGCCTGATCCTGGTCGCGTGTCTCACTCATTACCAAGCTAGCGCCTCTTCGGGCCGGTCGGGGTCGCGAAGACAAGGACTTCAGGCACACGTCCAGGAAGCGACACGCGGCAGAACATGCCGAACAGACGAACGCTCCGGCCGCCGACCGGGACTGCTGTTGTGCCGAGAGGCACATCGCCCGAATCGGTCAGCGGCCATCCGCCTTGGCACGGCCCATCACCGTCCCGCGCGCATCCCAGCCGGAACCTGCGCGGCCGCAGCGTATTGTCGCGGCCGGCACCCGGAGCAACTCGTCGTCCCGATGAATGCACAGACGCGCGCGACGCTCACGCCGACCACGGCACGCGCGCTCCCACATGGAAGGGCAGGCCCGCTCCGATGCGCGGTCGCGATTGGCCGGGTCACCTCGGCCACGTGGCCCTTGTGCTCGTCGACACGGTCGGACCACATGCGATCGTCGACGCGAGCCATGGCCTTGGTGATCCGTACGCAGTCGTGTGCGCGCCCGCGCGCGCCGGACCCGCAGGACCCCCGGACGGCACTCCCAACTTGGCGGCCGCCTCCTCTGACGTCAGCCCGGACACGTCCACAAGCGCGGCGGCCTCGAGCTCGGGCGAAAGCGACCAGCGCTCGAGCAGTTTGCGACCGGTGCGCTCCGGGTCGAATGTGGTGTCGAGTCCCTCGATCTCGTCGTCCCAGAGGGCCCGCTGACCGCCATACCTGGTGGCCGCGTTCCAACCGTCGGCGACCTGCGCGCGATGTTGCGCGCGCGCGGGCCAATACCGAACACCCACGCGCGCCCCGTTCCCGTTCCCGTTCCCGTTCCCGTTCCCGTTCCCGTTCCCGTTCCCGTTCCCGGATCGACGCTGCCAAGCGAGCCGATTGCCTACACGACGGGCCCAAAGGTGAGATCACGCCCGGCGTGGAGGTCAGCGCAGCGACGCGCGAAGAACGGCGTGATCACGGCGAGTGTTGCGCGGTACGACCTCTTCGAACTCATCCAGCGCGGATCCAGCTGATGCGCCGATTTGGCCGCTGCCCCCGATGGTGTCGTCGCACCCACTCGTTGGCGAGCTCGGGTCAACGCGTGACATACCGCCGAGAGTCGGAGTGCCGCTCGGGAGAGGCGTCGACAGGGTCAGGTCGATGCCGATGCGATTGTGGCGCCCGCCCCCCCGATGAGATCTCCTCGCGCGCGCTGAACCCCGGGGGCAAATGGCAGAGGCACAGTGGGCCCGGCACGCACGGTGATCACCCAGGGGCGATCTGCCGGTGGCGAGGGTGAGCGTTAGCGGACGAACACGTCCACGGGCTCAGCCCCGAAGCGATTCGGACCTGGGGTTCCCCGCAGGAAACCGGGCTCCACCAATGACCAGATCGGCCCGATGAGCGGAATCAGGCCGATGAAAATCCACCATCCTGACTTGTCGCGATCGTGCCAGCGCTTGACGGTCACGCCGACCGACGCCCACACCATCCCGATCAGGACGGCAATGGCCAGTACGGCCAGTATGACGCCGGGCAGGCCAAGCGACGAAAGAATTGCGACCACGACCAGCCCGGCGGCGGCGGCCAGGTAATAGACCAACACCCCCAGCCAGTACGTCTTCCTGGCGATCCGGCCGTCGATCCCGAAAAACAGCCACGTCGATGACCCAGTGGCGCCACCCACGGATCGCCGCAGCCCGCCGCCGCCGGATCCTGACGATCGCCTGGACCCTCGCGTGCGCGACGCCCGGCCGCCGCGGCGACCGCCGGATACCTTGAGCGTACCCAGCCCGGTCAGCAGATCCATGTCGAGCGGGGCACCGGGATCATGGGGTGCAGCCTTGCGGGGAGGAGACTGATCGTCCATCGGTTCGGCCTCCCTCGCAGACCTGTCATTCGCGCACGCCGGCCCGCGCCCACGCGACACACTCCAGGATGTGTTGTCGGTCGATCCACGCCAGCCCTTTCCTTTAGCCGGCCCCAGGTGCATGCGGCACGCACGGCTCGGGGTCGGCGATCGATCGTGAGCGCGCGGGCGCGGCGCGCTCAGCGTTGCGTGGATCCCAATGACGTCAAAGATCAGCCCAAGGTCTGAGCGTCGAAGAGCAGGACGGGGTCGTCGAGGGAGACCACCATCTTTGGCTGTATGTGCCGGTGCACGTTGTTGGCAAGACGCACCACTGTCCCCCACGACGCGAAGGCGACTGCGTGGGTCGCGAATGGCATCGGCCCCTCCTGCACCTTGACCTCCACGACGCCGGTCCCCTTGAGGGCGAGGGCCGTCTCCTGCATGCGTGCCATGGCCGTCTCGCGTGCCGAGTACATCGCTTCGGTGAAGTTCGTGAGCTCGACGTTCTGTGTCCGCTGCTGCAACACGGCACTCACCGCCCGCCGTGGGGCGTACACGAAGCTGGCGCCGCTCGCCAGGCCGAGAGGCTGCCATCCCGACACCACCAGCAAGGCGAAATCGCGCGCGGAGAGATCCGACACGAACACCTCGCCTGGCGCGACCGGCACGGCACCGATCGGACGAACCGCGGTGCCGAGCAGCGAGACCTCAATGTGGGTCGCGTGCACGGCGCGCTCGACACGGACGCCGACGACCCCGTGGCCGCCGGCGCCGGCGGCCTCACTGTGAATTCGCGCGATGGCGTACCGGAACGCCTGCGCGTGTGCGGCCGAGGCCGCCTCGATCTCTCCTTGACCCCAGCTCCAGACCCGCCAGGGCACCGAGAACACTGACACGCCGCTGACCAGCTCCACAGGCTCCCACCCGATGGAATGGAGATTGAGCTCTTCGTCAATCGAGAGATCCGAGGTCGTCGAATCCCCGCGGCGCGGGGTGTCCGCGAGTGAGGCCACCGCGCGACGCACTTCGGCCTTCAGGTCGGGTGATTCCTTGGGCAGTTCCGGGTTCGTCATGACAGACGCACCGTGGGTTGCGGCGGCGGGAGCGGATCGAAGTCTTTGAACCGCCGCAGGCGATTGCCCCGAAGCAGGCACTCGATCTCCAGGTCGCCCTGCTCGAACTCGCGCTCGCGGATCGCCAGGTCCACGCCGTGCAGCGCGTCACCGCCCACCACGCCGCGCGCATGTGCGCGGACGATCTCGCGCGCCGCCGTACGCGCGCTGACGATCTGCTCGATCTCCGTGACCTCCGCATCCATCGACCATGCCGAGACGCCGCCACGGCTCATCAGGTATTCGGTCACGCAATATGCCCAGACCCGCACCGAAGAAATCGCCGCGACGATGCACACGGGGACGTAGCCCGCCTCGAAGATCTTGGCAAGCCGCTGCCCGGCGAGGTACGTGGTCCAGGGCCACAGCACCGTCGGGGGCGCATCCTGCACCCGCACGGCCGTTCCATGGATATGAAACTCGACGACACCCTCTTCGCTGAGGTGCGCGAAGGTATCGACCACACCGACAACCCCGTCGGCGCCAAGAGCGGTCGCCTCTTCGAGCATGCGCGAGTACGCGCTCGCAAAGCCATCCGTCCATGCCTTCTCAACCCAGGGCTGCTGGTAGTTCTGGCCCCACGATCGGTGATCGACCGATCGCATGCCGTGCGGGCACTGGTAGTTCTCGACGTAGCCACCCGCCGTGCCCCCGTAGGGCGACATGCCGCGCTGGTACCCGCTCATGCCGTACCAGCCCCACTGCATGGCACAAAAGCCCTGCACGAATCCGACCGGCTCGAGTCCCATCTCGAGACACGCCGCGAAGTCGGGAACGCTCAACCCCGACGAAAATGCACCCGCGGAGAATCGCCGCTCGGCCGCCTCGGGCAGATCGTTCGCCGGCTCGCCCATCAGTTGTCGAGGGAGATGATCGTCGTGGGCTTGGCCAGCGTTACCTCATCGGAGCTCTTCCCCACCGCGGTGCCCAGCGACAGGAACTCAATGGTGTGCGATCCCCACTGGTGTGACTTTTCCTCGAGCCGGACACCGACGATGCCCGAGGAGCCCAGCTGCGTCGCCTCGTCCTGCATCCGGGTCATGGCCAGTTCTCGTGCCTCGTAGAGCGCCTGGGTGAAGTTCGGCAGCTCCACGTTCTGGCCGGTAGTGCTGAGCGTCTGGCCGAGGGAACGGTGGGCAATGTGGTAGACGCAGGTCCCCATCACGAGCCCCTGGGGAAAGAAACCGGTCTGCAGGAGCGTCCAGAAATCCTGGCCGGAGAGGTCCGAGGTAAATGGCTTGCCGAGCTTGTTGAGCCGCGGGACCCCGTCCTCCGCCTTGACCGCGGTTCCCACCGCGATGAATTCGGCCGCGTCCTTGCCCCACTCATAATAGTTGACGTCGAGGCGGACGCCGACCACGCCATCGGCGCCCAACTCGGCAGCCTCCTCCTCCATGCGGGTCATCGCGAGCTCGCGGGCGTTGTACATGGCCTCGGTGAGCTTGGTGAGCTCCTGACTCTGGCCCCATCTCCGGGTCTGGATGCCGGTGTGATAGATCGACGAGCCCATGACGAATCCCAGGGGATGGAATCCCGCCTGCTTGATCAGCAGAAACTCGTTGACCGAGAGGTCCGAGGTAAACAGTCCGTGTTCCAGCTCTTCGAGGCGATGCTGTGTCGCCTCGGGCAGATCATCCGTCGCTTCGCTCACGCGCGTCCTCCAAGGACAATGTTCTCGAGGGCCTGGCGGGCCGCCTCGCTGTGGGCCGCTTCTGCCTGGAGTGCGCGAAGCAGCCGGATGATCCACTCATCCATATCAACGGTCTCGCTGCGTATGCGGATGCCACCGGAGAGATGTCCGACGCTGCAGCGCAGCACGGACCCGTCAATGATTGCATCGAACTGATCATTCGGCATCGAGATCTGGACCGACGTAATGGCGTCCGACTTCCGAAGTCGCCCTCGCGCGCGTTGAATGCGCAGCCGCTCACCGAGGGTCCCGGTCAGCTGCTGGCAGAGGGCTTTCAGGAGTACGCGAACGTCAGGGCTGTTCGAGCGCAGCGATGCCGCCGCTAGGGCGAGATCGTACGAGTCATCCAACTCCGTCATAACTGGAAACCCTACAACCAGGGGACCATGACCTGGGTGCGTCCTGTCTGCGCGGTTGTCGGCGTGATCGCGCACGCTCAGGCGCTGACGAGTATCAGCCCCAGACCCGGACAGATGCGCGCGGCGGCGGCGGCGAGCACCGCCTTGGTGAGCGCCCCCGACCCAGCACTGAGGGCCTCAGCGGTCCCGCGGACCGACGCAGGCTGGCCGGCTCACCGCACGCGCCAGGCGTCGCCGCGGCGCTCGGCGTCACTGGAACGGCGCTGGCGACGCGGACCCACCCACGCCTGCACCCCGAGAACGCCGACGGTGATCGCAGCGGCGGCGATGACCCAGACCGGTACAGGAACGCCCATATCCGACCCCGCGCCAACGATGGCGGCGCAGAGGGCCAACCCGGCAAGCAGTAGATTGCGCGCGAGCATTCCCGGCCCCACCGACGAGGAGTGCAGGGGGCCAAAGCAGTGACACTCGGGGGCCTCGCCGCGGATCATCAGGCGCGCGACCGCCGCCGAAAACATGACCAGCACGACCGCCGCCAGGACCGCGCCCAGGCGCGCCGTGGCGGCGGGCACGATCAGCACCGCAATCGCCAGTTCGCCGACCGGGAGCACCAGCGCCACCGGCCCGCTCAGCCGCTCGGGGACCCCAAAGATGCGCACCCGCGCCCGGGTGCGCTGGCGGTTCGGGAACTTCGCGAGCGCCGCAACGAGAAACAGTGCGGCGACGGCCAGGCGAACGATGAAAAATGCGACGGACAGCCGATTCCTCCACGGGGACCCGCGCGCCCGGGTGGCGCGTGGCCTCCAGCCCAGCCTACTCCCCGTCGTGCGGCAGCCGATGCGCCCCGCGAAGCATCGAGAGATCCGCATCGGCACGCCGCGAGTGCCTCCCTGACGGCAGGTGGACGTCCCCGGGGTGCCGAGCGTCGGATCACGTTGTTCGTTGCCCCGCGAGTTGGAGCATTGCCGTCCGTACCGTGCCCCGAGGTGAGATCGACTCGGCCGGCGGCGGGAACACCGTGCTCACCAGCGGGAATGGGATCGAGACCCCCCAAAAACACTCGCCGTCGAGGGTCGCCATGGTGCGTTCCGTGCCCCGGCGCGAACAGCAGCGTCACGCGCCAGTGCGCCGCACGCTGCGTCTGAGATGCGGCCTCAGGCATCGACGCCGTGACCCGAAACCACCCTGGCGGCGGTTGGACGCCGCTGTCGGACTCGTGCGGAGCACGCCGGTCGCCCGGACGTCATCGGTACCCTCGGAGTAACGTCGGCACAGCGACGCAGCGCCCGACTGCCGCGTGCGATAACGGTGCGTCCGCCCAATCCCGCACACCCGGGATCCACCCTTGTGCGTCGTGGCCGTCGCATGGACGACGAGGAGCCCCCGCGCTGCGCGCAGCATCATTCTCCAGCCACCCCTCAGACCGCCGACCAGCGTCCCGCCGCGGGCAGCATCTCGGCAGGTTCTTGGCCGCGGCGGGGATCGCGGGGTTGGTGGTCGCGGCGATTGCCAGCCCCGACAATGCACAGGCGGCCGCGTCGCAGAACTGGTCGCCGTTCGTGCTGGTGACCGGGCTCCTGCTGATCGGCATGGTGGCCGACGACGACGGCCTGTTCGCGGCCGCCGGGCAACATCTCGCGCGTGTCGCGACCAGCGGGGGCGCCCTGTTTGCCGGTGCGAGCGTCATGGTGGTCGCCGTCACCGCGGTCCTGAACCTGGACACTTCCGTGGCATTTCTCACCCCGGTCCTCATCTACACCGCGAGAGCGCGCGGCGGCGGCGAGGCCCCGCTGTTGTACGGATGCCTCCTGCTCTCCAACGCGGCCTCACTGATTCTCCCGGGGTCGAACCTGACCAACCTGATCGTCCTCGGTCACACCCATCTGAGCGGAGCGGCATTCCTCGCCCATATGTGGGCGCCGACGCTCGCTGCCGTGATCGTCACGGCGGGGGTCGTCGCCGTCGCTGAACGCCGAACGCTCGCAGTCGGATCCGGGGATCTGGCCCGGCCAGCCGCCCCCGTCATGGGTCTGGGCTTGGCCGGCGTCGTGCTCGCAACGGTGCTCGTGATCGCCCTGCCGGCGCCGGCGCTTCCGGTTGCGCTGGTCGGTGTCACGGCGGTCGGCATCCGTCTCGCCCGGGGCACCGAGCAGGCGCACCGCGTCACCGAGGTGCTGGGTGCACCGGTGCTGATCGGCCTGTTCGGCGTTGCCGTCGCCGTGGGCACCCTCGGACGAGTGTGGTCGGGCCCAGCCACGCTGCTGACACACCTCGACGTGTGGGGTACGGCGGGCGTGGCCGCGCTGACTGCGGTCCTCATCAACAATCTGCCCGCCGCATCGCTGCTCGCTGCACGGACACCAACGCATCCGTTTGCGTTGCTGATCGGGCTGAACATCGGACCCAACCTCTCGGTCACGGGCTCGCTGGCCTGGCTGCTGTGGTTGAAAGCCGCGCGGACCGCCGGCGCACAACCATCGCTGACGACGGCGAGTCGCCTCGGGGCGATCGCGGTGCCGCTGTCCATGGCCGCCGCCCTCGGCGTCCTGGTGCTGACCGGCTCCCGGTGAGCAGACCACGATCTCGCCCGGCACGCGCTCGAAACAGACGGGGAAAAATGCGGCGGCCCCTGGGGGAGGAGACCCTACGTACCCGCACCCAGGGACCGCGCCGGTATCCACCCACGGACCGGCACACACAGTTTATTGGAAAGAACTGGTTTTCGCCAAATAATTCCCGAAAATGTTCGCAGACCCACCCAGATCTGCCCGATACGCAGGCCAGAATCGCACACGACCCCTGCGCCGCGGGTCCACTGCATGCGTCGAGGCCAGCGGTGCGCCCAAGGGCGCGCTGGCCCGCAGTTCCGACCCGACTCGCCGGGGGCGCCCGCCTGCCGTTTGTGCCTGCCGCGCGAACGTACGCCGCCGCACGATACAATTGCGAAAGACGGTCACCCCGGGAGTTCGCCGTGGATCACTCATCCGAGCGAGAACCTCCGAAGGCGCTGCTGTTCGACGTGTTCGGCACCTGCGTCGACTGGCGCTCGAGCCTGGTGCGCGAGGGCGAAGCGCTCGCTCGCCGGCGCGGGCTGACAGGCGTCGACTGGGCGGCCTTGGCCGACGCATGGCGCGGGCGCTACCAGCCCCAGTTGGCGACCGTGCGCAGCGGCGCCCGACCGTGGGTGAACCTCGATGTGCTCCACGCCGAGTCCCTCGAGGGAGTCCTGCGCTCGGCGGGGCTCGAACTCGGCGATGACGACCGGGGGGTCCTCACCGGCGCCTGGCACCGGCTCGATCCGTGGCCGGACACCGTCGAGGGCCTGACGCGCCTGAGACGGCGCTTCATCATCGCGCCAAACTCCAACGGCCATATCGCACTCATCGTGAACATGGCACGCCGCGCGGGGCTCCCGTGGGATGCCGTCCTCGGCGCAGAGCTCGCGGGCACCTATAAGCCCGAACCCGAGGTCTACCTGCGCAGCGCTCGCGCGCTGGGGCTCACCCCGCCGCAGGTCATGATGGTCGCCGCGCACAACGGCGACCTCGCGGCCGCCGCGCGCTACGGACTGCAAACCGCCTTCGTCGCACGACCCACCGAATACGGACCCGGCCAGACCAGTGATCTCGCTCCCGAGTTCGCGGTCGATATCGCCGCGCGCGATCTCGTGGATCTGGCCTGCCTGCTCGGCACGTAAGCACCGCCGGATCAGACGGCGCATCGCACCCGGCAAGCGCCCAACGGCGTTGTCGGAGCGCCCCGTGGATGCAATGAGGCGACGCCGATCGCATGCGCACCAACGCACGATCGCTGTTGCACCCGCAGGTGCGATCCGGCAAGTGCCGTGCGGTAGGCTGCGCGCAGCCGGACAACGAAGAACGGGGGACGATATGGCGCGCGGACGCCTTCTGATGCTGGGCGGCGGAATGATGGCCGGCTCAGCGATGGCAAACAACAAGGCACGCCAGCAGGCAGCCATGCAGCAGCAGATCCAGCAGGAAGCACAAGCGGCGGCGGCGGCCGAGGTCGCGCGGACCCAGGCGGCACAGCCCCAGATCACCGCGCCAATCGCAGCCCCTGCCGCGACTCCCGCCACATCGGCAGAGCCGGACCGCATCTCGCAGTTGAAGGATCTCGCGGAGCTCCACCAGAGCGGCGTGCTCTCGGACGCCGAATTTGCGGCCGAAAAGGCCCGAATTCTTGGAGGCAGCTGATGGCCATCGGTCCGATTCAATTGCTCGTGGTGGGCTTTGAGGAAGCCAATTTCCGCGGTGAGATCTTGCCGGAGCTCGAGCGCCTCCGCGACGCGGAAGTGATCCGGATCGTCGACCTGCTGTTCCTGGGCCGCGACGACGATGGCGAACTGGTTCGCCTCGAGATCAGTGACCTCGAGCTCGACGAGCGGCGCGAGCTGGGTGCCATCGCCGGAGCGCTGGTCGGCTTCGGCGCCGCCGGAGAAGACGGGGCGCTCATCGGTGCGGTCGTCGGCGCCGAAGACCCGCCGAATATCTGGGACGAGGCCGACGAGCTCGATCTGATCGCCGAGCTCGCACCCGGTGAGGCCGTCGCATTGGCCCTGATCGAACATCGCTGGGCCCTTCCCCTGCGAAGCGCCATTCGCCGCGCCGGCGGCCGCGCGCTCGCGGACTCGTGGATCCAGCCCGAGGATCTCATTGCCCTCGGTGCCGAAGTCGCCGAACAGGTCGCCCTGCTCGACGCAGGCTGATTCGCGGACCCGCTCCGCCCGGAGCCCTCGCGGCCCCTGGGCGGAGCGGGAAGCCGCCACCCGAGCCGGCGGGCGCTGGCGATCCCGCGGTCGCTGAGGCACCCGGGGCCCATGCCGGGGCTGCGGACGCCGGTCGCGGCCACCCCCTCCCGCTCCATCTGCCGGGCAAGTGCATGACGCCGGGTACAGTAAGCTCGCCCGTGCACGACATCCGTTCCTGCGAGCCAGAGGCCTTATGAGACTGCGCCCGGGTGTTCTCGGAATCCTGGCGGTCGTTCCCGTGGCCGTCGTCCTGGCAGGGTGCGGCTCCTCCTCTTCCTCGTCGTCGTCAACGTCGTCAAGCGCGGCGGCGACTACGACGACGCCGGCATCAACATCGGTCACGACGGGGTCGTCGGCTACATCGCCGTCGACGACGACGGCGAGCGGCAACTTCAACTCATGCTCGGTGGTCACCCAAGCCGAGGCGGCGTCGGCCCTCGGGTCGACGGTCAGCGCCGGCGTACTCGGCAGCGCCACGGTCGAAGGCGGACTCGCCTGCGTGTTCTACGGGTCGGCCTCGCCGACACCGCACACGCCCAACGTCGCGCAAGCCGATTCGGTGCGGGTCGTCGTCGTCCAGGGTGCCGACGCGGCGAAGTACTACAACGCCTACAAGGCCTCGCCCGAGGTGCTCGCCTCGTCGATCACCGGTTTCGGCGACGAAGCCTTCTACGACGGATACGCGTCGCTCAGCGTCCTCAAAGGGGACTCGTACCTGCGCGTCGCGGTCAGCCCCGCCGGGGTCCCGCCGTCCCTCTCCGCTGAAAAACAGCTGGCGACGGCGATCCTGCCGCGGCTCTAGCGAGGCCGTCCGCGAGACCGCCGGCCGTCGCCCACGCCGGGGTCTTTGCGCGGCGCCGGGCCCGAGGAGCGGTGATGCGCGCGGGCGGGCGGCCCCGCCTCAGCGGTAGATGTCCAGCACACCGTGGGAGACGTGATCATTGGCACTCCCCTCCGGCAGCGCGATCACGCCGCCGGCAATGATCGGGCTCGACCAATGCCCCACCCCGGCGGGGAGATTCCGGACAAGGCGCCCCGCGAGGGTATAGACGTTCAGGCCGCCGTCGTATGGGTCGTAGGCGTAGATCAAGTCGTTCGCGATGATCGGCGTCGACGCGCCTCGGGCGCGCTGCCAGGCCAGGTGGATCCTCGGGTGCCCGTCGATCACCGCGACCTCGTACGCCGACAGCGCACTGGGGTTCCCGACCAGCACCAACGCACCCCCTTTGTTGGCGATCGCAGTTGGCGCGCTGAACAGCTGATCTGTCAGAACCACCTCGCCCAGCTGCCCGCCCGTGTAGGGGCCCGCGCGCCTGTGCCCGTTCAGGTTCCGCACGTTGAGCAGGCGCAGGATTCTGTCCTTGCCCCCCTGTACCGCCATGTGCCAGCCCTTGATCGCGGGCAGGATCGCCGGCGAGCTCGATCCCAAGTCGAGGTCGTCGACGTTGAGCGTCTCCTGGGTAGTCGGGGTGTAGTTCTGCAGCAGCCGACCGCCGTCCGGCGAGAGTTCGAGCAGACTGTCACCCCAGTCGGCGCTGCCGTTCCAGTCGCCGTTGCCGGTCGCGACCAGCAGGTCGCCGGTGCTGGGATCGACGACCGGTGAGCCACGCCCGAAGATTGCCGATCCCCAATTCGCGGATCCGTTGTTAAGCGTGCACGAGGCCGCCGCAATCAGCGCCGTGCGGTTGCTGCAGAGCGTGTTGAACACGTGGGCAAGCCGCCCGGTCATGCGATTGATCGTGACGACGTGCCCCTGGTACGGTGGAGTATCGAAGTAGCCCGAGGTCGTCGCGATCACCAGGCACCCCGACAGGTTCAATGCCGCTTCGACCTTGTCGAGCGTCGGCTGCAGCGTTACGCGCGCCGGCCAGCCCCCGGCACGCACCTCGCGCCCCGTCGCGATTGCGAGCTTGTGGATGAGCCCGTTCGGCGAGGCGACGTAGACGTAGCGCCGGTCCGGGTCCGCCACGGGGCTCGTCTCGGTGATCTGCCCGGTGTTCTCCCAGCCGCTGATCCCGGGCGGCGTGTAGCGCCACAAGATCCCCCCGGTCCGCGCATCGATGCCGAGGCTGATCCCGTAGGAGGTGGTGACCACCAAGAGGTTCCTCGCGCGGCCGCCCACAACGATGCCCGTCATGAGAATCGGTGAGGAATCCGCGATGCCCGGAAGCGCGACTTCCTGGCGGCGCAGGTACTTGAGCGCGGCCACGGTGAAACCCGTCGGCGAGATATCGGAGCGTGCCGGGTCCCGGCCGAACATCGGCCAATCCGCGGGGAGATAGGCGCCCGGGCAGGTCGTCGTTCGATCGTCGGTTCGCACCATGGTGCTGGCACTCCCGCGCGTGACGAGCCCCGCCAGGATCGCGAACGCAACGCCGACAGCCACCACGATGCCAAGCGAACTGCGGGGAAGAGATCCGAATCGCATCGTGGCAAGTCTAGCCACGCGGTCCTGACGCCCGATTGCGACACCGCACACGGTCGGCACACGCCAGCGCGGATCCCGTGTTGGAAGGGATGTCCGCGCCGCCGACACAGACGGACCGGCACGGCCGCGATGGCCGGGAGCCCTGCGTCGTCGTCGCGAGGTCGCGGGGGCCGTTGCAGACTGCGCACCCGAGATCCTCCGCTCACCGGTCGGGCGGTACTTGACGGCCAATATACTATGTGCGCATACTTAATGGTATGACACGACACATCACCACCGCACAGACCACCTCAGTGGCCCACCCGTCGCAGTTTTTCGCGCGATGGGCCGACGTGGCCAGCTGGCCGAAGTGGAGCGCCGACATCGCGTGGGCGCGGCTCGACGCACCCTTCGCCGTGGGATCGAGCGGGGTACTCAAGCCCAAGAAGGGCCTAAAGACACGCGTTGTCATCGAGCACCTCGAGCCGGAGCGCCTGTACGTCGACGTCTCGCGTCTGCCCGGTGCGCGGCTGACCTTCCATCACGCCGTCACGCCGCGTGAGGGCGGCTGCACGATCGAGGTGAGGGTCTGGATTGACGGGCGCGCGGCCCGCGTGTGGAGCCGCCAGCTCGGCGAGGGTTTCCGGAACTCGACGCCGGCAGATCTCGATCGCCTGGTCACCGTCGTGGAGGCCGGACCATGAGCTACTGGCTCGGGGTCGTGTCCCGCGACCATGTCCGGCGTGGAGCCGAACTGGGGATCGCACAGATCGGCCATGGCGCACGCCCCGGCCTGGCCCGCATGCAGCCCGGCGACTGGCTTGTCTACTACTCCCCGAGGCCCGCGCTCGGCAGCAGCGAGCAGCTCCAAGCGTTCACCGCCATCGGCGAGATCGCCGACGATGAGATCTGGCAGGCGGACGAGGGCAACTTCCGCCCGTGGAGGAGGCGCGTGAACTACCGGCACGATGCCGTCGAGACGCCGATCCGGCCGCTGATGGGGATGCTGGAGCTGACCTCGGCAACACGTTGGGGCGCCCAGTTGCGTCGCGGGCTGCTCCCGCTCTCGGCGGCGGATTTCGCAACCATTCGCGGTGCGATGTGCGCGGTATGACGGCCCGCCGGCACTTGGAGTCCGACTTCGCCGCCGACGACGAGAGTCCGGGCTTCCTGCTCTGGCAGATCACGAACCGGTGGCAGGCCGCACAGCGGGCGGCGCTCAAACCGCTCGGGCTGACCCATGTGCAGTTCGTCCTGCTGGCATCGCTGACATGGCTGCGTTCGGACGGACCGGTCCACCAGCGCGACTTGGCGACCCACGCCTCCACCGATCCGATGATGACCTCCCAGGTGCTCCGGACCCTCGAGGCCCGCGGCTTGGTCGTGCGCACGCCAGACCCCCGTGACCGCAGGGCGCGCACGCTCTCGGTCACCGAGGGCGGCCGGACGCTCGCCAAGCACGCGATCATGGTCGTGGAGGGCTGCGACCGGGCCTTCTTCGCGCCGCTGGAGGACGTGGGGGCCTTCGTTCACGCACTGCAGGAACTCAAGGCGCATGCGACCCAGCCCGCGTAGGAGCGGTGCGGTCGCCGACCCGGCGAGGCGAGGCGCCGAGTGAGCACCGCCTGCGCACACCACGTCACCAGCATCCCCGGGGCGAGAACGTCGGACGGGACTTGGACGGGCTGCGCGTCGTCGCGCACCTGCGGCTCGCTTCGGCAACCTGCGACAAAGCGCGGGTCGGTCGGAGTCTCTAGCTGCGCCCCGCCGGGGGGCCAGCCGAGACGCGACCGTGGGCAACCTGCACCGACCGCGTGCTTCCACTCGCGCCGCTGTTGCGCCCGTGTTCCCAGGTATGCGCGATCGGGATAAACACAATCGCCAATCCCAGGCCGACGACCAGGGCACCCGCGAGCGCGGCAAAGCGGAGTCCGCGGTTGGCGGCGCTTCGTCCACGCCGCGGGCGTCGCACCTCGGCCCCGACAAAACGCGGCACCCGGCCAACGTAATACAGGATGTGGATGGCGGCCACGATGAGCCACAAGATGAAGCTGACCTTGTGGACGAGCATCAGCGTGCTGTGGTGATGGCTCCCGGTGACCACCAGGGCCACGCCGCTGGCGAAGAGCGCGATTGTGAGCAGGATGAGGATCGGCGCCAGCATTCGCAGCGGCGCCACCGGCGGGCCGGCCTTGTGATATGCCGCATCGCCGGTGTAGTAGCGCACGAACCGATATCCCGTCGAGGAGAGTTTCAGAATCACCGGCGGGATGAGGAGCACTCCGATAAAGACATGGAGCGTCAGCAGCGAACTCAGCGAGAGGATCGTGTAGCCCTCGACGGCGAGCAGCACGAACAACACCGCGCCGGTCAGTGCGGTCAGCCGCTCGTTCCCGTCGGTGCCGTGCCCGTCGCCTGGAGCATGCCCGCGGAGCGCCTGCCAGGGGCTCGACGACCCCCGCGCGCTCACGGCCCGAACCGCACGGGCAGACGCCGCACCACCTGATCAGACCGGCTATCGCGCAGCGCCCGACTCCTTGTATCGGCGTCCGAATACGGACGAACATGCGGACGAAGGCGACGCTAACAACGGGTGCTGGGAGCCACCTGTGAGGGGCGTTATGGGATCGGGAACGCCTCTGTGCCCAACCCGCCACGACACCAAATCGGTGCTCGAGGCCAGTTTGGGCTACCCTTCCCAGGCAAGCCCCCAATCCTGGGGTGCAGATATGCGCGGAATAGCATCGAACAACGACGTCGATAGGTACCTGTTTCGGCTGAGATGTTTGTAGTTCCTCGCCGAATAAGGTGGAGCAACATGCCGGAAGGCGTCGTAAAGTGGTTCAACGCGGACAAGGGCTTCGGGTTCATTACCCCGTCCGACGGAAGCAAGGACCTGTTTGTGCACTTCTCCGAGATTCAGTCTTCGGGTTACCGGAGCCTCGAAGAGGGTCAGCGCGTGAGCTTTGAGGCTGGAGAGGGTCCGAAGGGCCCCCAGGCGCAGAAGGTCAGCGTCATCTAAGCCACAACGCCTGCACGGCGGCGGGCATTGCTCCGCCGCCGTGCAGGCACGTGTCGCATCTTCCGCCCGCACCTAGGAACGCCCGACCGGGCAGCGTCGCCGGCAGTGCCGGGGTTCCCGACGACCGCCTGCCCTCAGTCGAGTCCCGCGGCGATAAATCCGGTGGCGGCAAAACTCCTGCCGATCCTCACGACCTCGGACTCGCGATGTGGTGGATGCACGAGCGCCGGCTCCCATGACGACGGCGAGGCCCCCGCCGGAAGGCCGACGACGCGACTTTTCAGGTTGTAGACCCCATAGACAACGTCCAGGGTCTCGCCGAGTCGGCCGGCAAAGGTCTGCCGGAGTACCGATGCCGTCAGTGCGCAGTTGAGGATCACCGACAGCTCCACCAGCGCCGCCCGATATCCCGGCCGCGTCGTGACCTGCGGGCCGTAGACCTCGCCCATCGCCGATGCCGCACAGATCACCGCCGGCAACAGGCTGTCGACAATCGCCCGCAGCGGCAACTGCGCTGCCACGCCGAGGTAGCTCGCCGGCGCAAGAAAGGCATCGACCGCCGCGCCGACCGCCTGGCAGTTGGTATGACCGATGACCGCCAGCAGGCGGATCGTCGACAGCTTGTCGACCGCGAAGTCGATGCTGCCGATCGACCAGGTGCCCGGCACGTTCCCGGCGACCCTCACGACAAACAGATCACCCGCGGCTCGGCCGAGGACGAGTTCCGCGGGCACCCGTGCATCCGAGCATCCGAGCACCGCGGCGAACGGCTCGTGGGCGGGTGCCGCATCCGGCAAATCGCCGACCCCGATGTCGGCGGCATCGAGCCGCACCAGATGCCAGCGGGCCGCACGGGCATCGGGGCGCTCGCCCAGACCCACGAACCAGCGATTGCCCTCAAGTAACAACTCGCGTGCGCGCTGCGCCGTCTCGGGCTGCTCGTCACTCGTATGCGCACTCTCATCGAAAGGGACGGGGGAATCGATGGCACAGCCTCCGTTCGCGCGGTCGCGCCGCCGATCGGCGCGAGCTGCCGGCCACAGGTTAGTGCGAGCCGGCCGGGGTCGCGTTCACGTCTGGTTCACAATTGCTGGCACGCTTTTTCACAATTGCCCGAGGACCTCGGGCTAGGCTGACTTTCAGCACGGCAGCCCGCAATAGGGGCCGGTTGCCCAGTGCGAATTCGCGACCACATGATGGAGGAACTCCCGCATGGATCGAACCAAGCGCAACCGTCGAAGCGGGCTCGTCGGAGCAGTTGCACTCGCCGGTGCCGCAATCGTGATTACCGGGTGCGGCAGTAGCTCGTCATCAACGAGCCAAGGCACCGGTAGCGGCAGCAGCTTCGCCGCCGTGGCCAACCAAACCTGGTGCAAGGCCGCGGGATTGTGCACGTATATCTCCAAGGGTTCCGGTGGCGGGATCACCGACTTCACCAACGGCGTGGTCGACTGGGCCGACACCGACTCGCCCTTGAAGCCCGCGCAGCTGTCCGCGTTGGCGGCCGCACGCGGTGGTGTGACGCCCGTGTACTTCCCCACCCTCCTTGGTGCCATCAGCGTGCCGACCAATGTCACGGGCGCGACGGGCCTCCAGTTCTCCGGAGCGGTGCTCGCGGACATCTTCGACGGCACCATCACCAAATGGAACGACCCGAAGATCGCCGCCGAGAACCCCGGCGCGACCCTACCGAAGGCTTCGATCACGGTGTGCGTGCGTGCCGACGCGTCGGGAACCAGCTCCAACTTCTCCGGATACCTCGGGGTGTCGAGTCCGTCGTTCGTGGCGAAGGATGGGGCAGCATCACAGACGCCGGCGTGGACTGCCCCGGTCAAGATCGCCTCGCCCCAAAACCCGGGCGTGCTGCAGTGCATCAAGGACAACACCAACACGATCGGCTACGCCGACCTGGCCGACGTGATCAGCGCCGGCGACCAACATCTGCTCGCCAAGGTCCAGGCCCCCGGCGGGACCTACGTGACCCCAACCTCGGCGGCGGTCTCGGCAGCGGCCAACGCCGCAGTGGTGAGCCAGCCGATCGTCCCCAAGACGCTCCAAAAGAGCCTGCTGAACTCGACCGCGGCCGGTGCCTACCCGATCACGATCACGACCTTCGTCCTCGGCTATAGCGACTACACCAAGGCTGGGAAGCTGAGTTCCTTGCCCAAGGTCAAGGCATTCTTGAACTACGTCTACAGCTCAAAGGGCCAAGATGCCCTCACGGGGCTCGGATTCGCGCCCCTGCCCAGCGCCGTCGTGAGCGCCGGGACGACCCAACTGGCCACGCTCAAGTAGCACCTGCGAGGGGCGCACAGCGGCCGAATGGCCGCTGTGCGCCCCTCAACCGGCTATGCCAAGGTGAGCCAGGCGAGCGACGCAGCGCCGGCGATGATGCAGTAGATCCCAAACGGGGTCAGGCGGTTGGTCTCGAAGAACCGCAGCAGGAATCGCACGCTGAACCACGCCGCGATTGCCGCGAAGATCGCGCCAACCAGCGCCTGCCCGCGAATCCCATTCCCCGCCGAACCAACCAGGCCGGGCAGCTTGTAGAGCGCCGCGGCGCCGATGATGGGTGTCGCCAACAAAAACGCAAAGCGTGCCGCATCACGGTGCGAGAGCCCGCTCAGCAGCCCACCGCTCATCGAGGCACCCGACCGCGAGAATCCGGGAATCAGAGCGAGCGCCTGCGCAAAACCGATCCCGGCGGCAGACTTGGCGGTGAGGCCCCGCGCCAAGCGTGCATCTTCGTCGCGGTCCTCGGCGCGCGCCCGCCGACGCATGGACTCCGCGCCGAGCAGCATCAGGCCGTTGACAATCAACACGCCCGCGACAAGTCGCGGGGCATCAAACAATTTCTCCAGCTGGTGCTGGAACGCCAAGCCGATCACGCCGGCCGGCACCGTGCCGATCACCAAGAGCCACCCAAGGCGGGCGTCGGTGTCGTCGGGCTCAAGCCCCCGCTTCGCGATGGAGCGCCCCAGACCCTTGACAATCCGCACCCAGTCGTCCCAGAAGAACCCCAGGAACACGAGGGCCGTCGCCAGGTGGGTCGCCACGAGAAACGTGACAAATGCGTTGTCGCTCAGACTCAGATTCCAGCCCAGCAACTTCGGGACGATCACGCTGTGACCAAGGCTGGAGACCGGGAATGGCTCCGAGATCCCCTGTATTAGACCCAAGATGATCGCCTGGAAATACGAAATCATGCGTCTCCCAGCAACTCACTGATCTCGAACGGACGCCCGTCGGTGGGCGTGGTTCTGGTGATGGAAAACTTCGCGTCGGGAACCGGAAATCCTGTCCTCGTCCAACGCGGGATCGCCTTCGACCCCCGGCCCGACGTCCGCGGCGATGCCGCTATGACGCGGTTGCGGGAACGCGCGCGCCGCCGAGCCCGAGCGCCTCGGCAATCAGGCTGTATGAACGCACGCGCGCATCGTGGGAGTGCACCATCGCCATCAGCATCAGTTCATCGGCGCCCGTGGTCTGCACCAGATCCCGCAGCTGATCGCCGACCTCGTCGGCGGTGCCGAGAACCTGCGCCCGCCGATAGCGACGCAGCTGGTCCTGTTCGTCGGCGGTATAGGTATGCGCCAGCGCCTGCTCGGGTGTGGGCAGCGCTGCCGGCCGGCCGCTGCGCAGCCGGATCACGCCAAGCGCCATCGATGCCGCCAAATCGCTCGCGCGTTGAGCGGTGTCCGCGCAAATCGCCGACGTCGCGACAATCACTCGTGGGGACGGAATCGTTCCCGATGGACGAAACTGTTCGCGGTACAGGGCGATCGCATCGGCGGCTCCACGCGGGTTCAGATGCCGCGCAAACGCAAACCCCACACCCATCGCCGCGGCAATCTGCGCCCCATACTCGCTCGACCCCAGGATCCAGATCGGCGGCAGCGGAATCTCGTGGGGCTCTGCCGTGATGCCGGCAAACGGGTGGTCGCTCGGAAAGCCCGTCTCGGTATACGCGAGCAGCTCCGCAAGTTGCTGCGGGAAATCCTCCCCACCGGGCGCGCCACGCCGCAGGGCAAACGCGGTCCGGCCGTCGGTGCCCGGAGCGCGGCCAATGCCCAGATCAATACGGCCGGGGTGCAGCGCCTCCAGGACCCGGAATGCCTCGGCCACCACGAGCGGGCTGTGGTTCGGCAGCATGACCCCGCCCGATCCCACCCGGATGGTCTGGGTGGCGCAGGCGATGTGGGCGATCATGATCTCGGGCGCGGGGCATGCCATCGTCGGACTGTTGTGGTGCTCGGCCACCCAATAGCGAAAGTACCCGAGCGCTTCGGCGGCAACCGCCAGCCGGACGGAGTTCTGGAGCGCGATCCGCGCGCCAACCCCTGCCGGAACCGGGGTCAGGTCCAAGACCGATATGGGAATCTGCATACCTCAAGGGTACCGTGGCTCCGCGGTCCCGGAGGGATCGCGGCCCGATGAGCCCCTCGGGGCGAGGGCCACGCCCTCCCCGGGGGCCAGCACCGGCACCACAACGTCACCGGCAAGGCGGGCCGCAGCCTCGGCAAACTGCGGACCCGGCGTGCGCAGGAAGTCCCGCACGCCCTGTCGGCCGACACGGGGACGCAGGGCCCCCCCAGTGAATCGGGATCGCGAGGCGTGGACGCAGCAGGGTAAAGTGCCTGCGTGGCGCGCACGGGATCCAGGTGCCCTGCCCCGATCGTCGGCCCCCAGCCACACACGGGCAGCAACGCGCAGTCGATCACCGGTGCCAGATCGGCCATACCCGCAAACAGATCGGTGTCACCGGCAAAAGGGACCGTCTGCCCGGCGGACGCGATCAGATACCCCATTGCCGGCGCGGCCACCGATCGCAACTCCGGACGCCCGCCGTCATGGGCGGCAGGGGTGGCGCGAATACGGAGCGCCCCGACCGAGACGGACTCGCCCGGAACCAACTCGATCACCCTCCGCCGCGCAACCCGACCGGGCGCCGCGCGCGCGCCGCCCGGGATCACCATCGGCACTCCGGCGGAAATCATCCGCAGCGAGGCCAGATCGAGGTAGTCGTGGTGCAGATGCGAGATCACAACGGCGGACAGCCCACGATCGAGCCCGTCGATGAGCGCCACGACACGCTGCAGATGCATGACGCGAGCCCGAAGCAGCGGGTCGGTCAGCACGGCCTCGCCGCCCAGCGCGATCCGCACCGTGGCGTGGCTACCCCACAGAATCTTGTCCAAGCCCGGGTCGCACCTCAGCTGAGGATCGGCGACCATCCCGGGACCGGGGCTACCAGCACCCGCGCGGGCGACCGAGCCGGATGGCGTGCCAAACGCCTATACTGACCGCGATGCCCGGCTTCACGAATATCGTCGTCTGCGTTGACGACTCGCCCGGGGCGCAACGGGCACTCGCCGACGCGCGGACCTTGCGCGCCGACGGTGGGCACTTGTCGCTCCTGCATGTCATCCCGCCGCCGTCGTTTCTCACCGAGCTCGCCGCCGGCCTTGGGGGCGGGATCATTCAAGACCAAACCCCGCTCATCGAGATTGCCGAGCAGTGGATCGCGACCATGGCAAATCCGGACGAGACCCCTGTCGTCCTCGAGGGGAACCCACCCAACACCGTCGCACACTGGGCACGCGAGCACGAGGCCGATGCGATCGTCGTCGCCCGCCACGGGGGCCCCGAGCGCACCGTCCTCGGCGGCTTCTCGCAGAAGATTGTCGGAATCGCCCCGTGTTCGGTGCTGCTGGTCCACCATGAGGGGACCCAGCACACGCCGTAGCCATGGGCACGATCGCTACGATCGGCCCATGCGACCACGCCCTTCCCGCGGATGAACTCATATCTGCTGCCGGCCGGTGGCGCGATTCGCTTCTCGGGGCCGACCGACGGGCCGGTGGTCATTTGCATGAACGGGGGCCTCGCGCATCCGGTGCCCGGCGATTGGAGCCCCAGTATCGAGTGGCTCGTCGGGCAGTTGGTCCCGCGATTCCCCCAGGTGGGCTTCGCTGAGCTGCGCTACCGGATCAAGTCGTGGCGCCAGCTCGGCAGTCTGGTCATCGATGCGACGGAGGCGATCGCGGCGACCCGTGCGCGCGGCGCCAGCGACCTCGCACTCCTCGGGTTCTCGGCCGGAGGTGCGACGAGCCTGGTCTGTGCGGGTACGTCAGGGATCAAGAACGTGATCGCACTCGCCCCCTGGATCCCCGAGCAACTCGATCTCGCACCGCTTGCCGGCACCCGTATCCTGGTCTTGCACGGCAGTTTGGACGGCGACCGGTTCGGTTTTCCCGGAGTCAGTCCGCGGCACTCGCAAGCGGGAGTGGCGCGTCTGCGCGCCGCGGGCGCCGAGGTGATCTACACGACCATCGGCGGTGGCGTCCACGGCGTGGCGATCCGGCCCTTCGGTCGGATGATCCCGCTGCCCCGCTCCGGTGAATGGCTGCGTCTGGTCAGTGAGGAAGTCGCCAGCTTTTCGGGAGCCGGGTAGGTCCATGCTGGGGCCGCCCAGCCCATGAGCACGCCGCGGAGCACCGCGGTGCGAAAAGTCATTTTGATGATGTCGGTATCGCTCGACGGCTTCTTCGAGGGGCCGAACCGCCAGCTCGACTGGCACATGGTCGACGATGGGCTGCACCGCCACTTCAATGAGCAGCTCAGCACGATGGGCGCGTTCCTGGACGGACGTGTGACCTACGAGCGAATGGCCGGATTCTGGCCAACGGCCGCTGCCGGCCCCTCGAGCACGGGCCCGGTGGCCGCGTTCGCACGCATCTGGCGGGACATGCCCAAGATCGTGTTTTCCCGGACGCTGACGCACGCGGGCTGGAACACCACCGTCGTCCGCGAGCTCGTTCCCGAACAGATCATCGCGCTCACGGCGCAACCCGGAGGAGACCTGGTCCTGGGTGGCGCCAGCCTCGCGGCAGCCTTCGTGCGGTACGACCTGATCGACGAGTACCGTCCGTATGTTCACCCGGTCATCATCGGTCGGGGCACGCCGCTGTTCCCGACGTCAGGCCGCACGCGCAACCTCCGGCTCGCCGAGACCCGGACCTTCGGCAACGGAGTCGTGCTGCTGCGCTACCGGCGCCCCGACAGCCGGCGTGGCCAGGCCATGGATACCCGGCCGCTGTGATCAGCACGGGTTCGGGGCTGGACGGCCCCGGCGGCACCGTCATCATCGGGCACCGCGGAGGCCGCCGCGCCGGGCGATTGAGCGCCCGCTACGCCAGGCGCCGGGCGATCCGCTCAGGCGTCGGCACCTGTACGTTCCACACCAGCCCGAGCCGCTCACGAGTGCGGATGACCATCCAGCTTGCGTCGACCTGCGACTGCAGGACAACCGCGCGCTGGACGAGCGATTCACGGCGATCGCGTCGACCGAGATGATCGAGGCGATCGGACATCGCGAGCTGCCGCGCTTCTTCGCGACCTGCGATCGCCTGCTTGCGCCCGACGGGCTCGTCTGCATCCAAGCGATCGCGATGCCAGATCAGCGCTACGACCGCTATCGCCGCAGCCGTGACTGGATCAGCGAATACATCTTTCCGGGCGGAAATATCCCCTCGCTGGCGGCGATGACCCGGGCGATGGCGGCGCAGTCGCAACTGGTGGTCCACGACGTCGAAGACATCGGGATCCACTACGCGCGGACGCTCGAACTCTGGCGGGCGCGCTTTGAAGCCGAGCGCGAGGCGGTGCTCACGCTCGGCTTCGATGAGCAGTTCATTCGCGGGTGGCGGTTTTATCTGGCCTCACGCGAGGCCGCTTTCCGCGCCCGGTCGATCCTCGACTATCAGCTCGTGCTCACGCGGCCCTTCAATGATCGCCTTCCGGACCCGACCCGGATCAGCGCGGCGATCGACATCGATACGACGTCCTACGGCTCAACAGTCACGCCGCGCCAAAACGCCACGTAGTCGGCGATGTTGGCGGCAGCCTCTTTGGGCGCCGGGTAGTACCAGGCGGCGCCATCGTTGACCTGGCCCTCGACGACGACAACGTAATAGCTGGCGGTCCCCTTCCAGGGGCACACCGTGTGGGCGTCGGACGCCGTCAGCAACGTCCGGTTGACCGATGCCGGCGGGAAGTAGTGGTTCCCTTCGACCACGATGGTGGCATCGGAGTCGGCGATGACGGCGCCCTTCCAGATTGCACGTGCCATAACTGCGACTCCTTGGCATGGGCACGCCCCCAAATGCGCAGGGCGCCCGCATTGTCGTGAGCATTACTGGGAACTTTTGCATCCCCGCGCGGCCCCGCGGATGCCCGCCGCCATGGCCCCGATGGATCAACCGGTTCCAGAGTAGTCCCGTTTTGCGCATCGACGACCGACAACCGGCCACGCCTGGCCAAGGCCCACCATTACCGGTGCCGCTTCCGTGCGTCCTGCGTGTGGACTAATCTCGGGGTAACACAGAAAGGAGGTGGTCCCAATTAGTGATCAATGTGCAGGTGGCAGTAGCTAGGGGACGCGTCCCCAAATGCGCATCGGCAGCGCGGGGACGGGAGAGCCGTCCCATTAGCCAAACCACTGCTGCCACCGGGCCCGGAGCCGTTCGACCCATGTTGAATATGCTCCGGGCCTTTTCCATGCCCAAAATGGGTCTGCGCTCGGTAATGTCCCCGACGCAGTCCCCATCGTCTAGTGGCCTAGGACTCCGCCCTTTCAAGGCGGCAACACGGGTTCGAATCCCGTTGGGGGCATCGGCCTCTTCTGGGGCTAGTTCTGGAGTAAGCGAAAAGTTGCTCGCTTAGGCACTTCTCGCCCGTCGTAGAGTCCCCGATGGGGTTCCAGCTTCGGCACTAACCCCGAAAAGCCCGTCCGGGAGTGCTGTTCGGCGTTTACAAAGCCGCGATGCCGAAACGCGGACAGGGGCTACCCCTTGGGGTGCCCCAGCGCGATCCGGCGTGTGCCCTTACGGGCTTGCGTGGGCGACGGCCTTGGGAAGCGCGCCCCGAGACGGGTAGCTTCCGCCGACGAGCGAGTGCTTCTTGCGGAATCGCAGGACCCGCTGCATTGGTTTCTCAGTCGGGATCGGGGTCGGCTCAACCCGCTCGGGCCGCGATCCGAGCCAGCCTTGGCGCACGAGCACCCACATCCACTCAACCAAGACAGCGGCGTTCGCGCGCAACTGATGGGCGTTGATCCCAATGCGGCGAGGTCGGTCACGCAGGCTCTTGCCGCCGGAGCGGAAATAGACGCGTGAGTGCTCGTGTACCTGCTCGAACACACCGCGCATGGTGTTGAGGGCGGCGTAGATCGGGCTGGTCTTCCAGATCGGGAGCAACTGCCTGATGTCCGTCTTGCACGCGATCGACTGCTCGTTGTGGCACTCGGGCGTGCTCGGCATCGAGCAGCGAAACCACAGGCGAGGACCACCGCGCTTCTCGCTGAAGCGCACAAAGTCGCCGGGGACACCACAGTGCTGGCACAGCGGGATCCCCTGAGAGTCGGTGTGCTTGGATGCCTGCGGGGTACGCGGTGACGTGCGATTGCGCCGGCGATACGGGATCACCGGCGTGCAGTCGCGCTCGATCAGGAACTCATGCACGTCGTCGGTTGCATACCCACGGTCGGCAACGCAGGCGATCGGGTCGGTTCCGATGGCCTGGACACAGCGGCTGTAGAGGTCAGGGAAGGCGGTGTGCTCATTGACATCCGCTGGCGAGACGAGGACTGCGATCGGGGCTCCGGTCACGATGTCCACGGCCTTGATGTGCATCATCCCGTGCCAGTGCTTGCCGTTCGAGTAGGAGCGAGTTCCCGCGTCCCGATCGCGCGAGCTCCACCAATGACCTCCGGAGACCCATCGCACGCCGGTGTCGGTCTCCTCACGCGTCCCGGTTGGCGGGATCGGAATCAGGTCCGACGGGTCCGTGCTGGCTGCTTGAGTCGGCGACCGCACCGGATGGTCGTCTTCGATTTCTGCCTCGCGCTCCCGCAGTTCTGCCGCTGTCTCAGGGCTCACGCGCGCCAGGCGCGGCTGGCGCCTCTTCCCGCGCGTCCGGCAATCGTCATCAGGTCCGCAGGCGTGGCGGGGCTGGGCGTGGGTCTGGCATTCGGTGCCATCGAGGGTGACCCACATCCCGATGCGCGGCTCGCGCCGTCGCGCGAGCTGGATGACGTAGTTCACCGCCCTGGTGATGATCTCCGGGTCCTGCTCGAGCTCCGCGAAGCGCTCCCAGACGGTCTGGTAGGCAGGAACGCCCCGGAAGCCGCAGGCATTCCACAGGCTCGTGTTCGACGACTCGCGCCGATACCACGGCTGTAGGTTCACCTCCTTGCCGGCGACGAACGCGGCATAGGCGAGCATCCAGTCGCCGGGCCGACGAGCTGGGCCGTGCCGGTGGTCGATCTTGGCCTTCTCAAGCATCCGCATCACCGGCGGGATGCCACGCATACGTCGCACCAACTGGACCGGATCGAAGAAGTCGGCTGGCTCCTCGGAGAAGCGCGTCGCTCCCTGCAGCACCACCGGCGCGGTTGTCCGGGCTGGACGTGGAGGAGTGCCTGGGACGACCACGGGACGGGCCATTACAAGCCCGCCTCACGGCAGAGATCCTGGAACTTCCCGTGGCGCTGCAGGGTCGAGCATGACGGGAGCTTGCTATCGCGCTTGGCACAGTCCCGGTAATGCCTCTGGCGGGCGGGCTTGCCCCGAAGATAGGTGTCTCGGTAGCGGCGCAGCGCCTCAAGACACCGCTCCCGGGTCCAGTAGTCGCGCAGCGCGCGTCTGCGATCGGCGCACTCTTCCTCGTCGGGGAGCGGCGGAGATTTGCGCGTCATCGTGGCCCTGGCCGGCGTGCTCGCGCCTCGGTCGGTCCGCGCGAGCCGAACGGCATCGACAAGCGCCGACCACTCCAGCAACTCCCGTCCGACAGGGATGTCTCGCCGCCGGCACCACTTGATGAAGTAGGCGCGCGCGGGAAGGACGCCGGTCTCCTCGATGCACCGGTCAAGCGTCTCGACGGCCGAAGGTGCAGCGGCTCGGTCAGCACGCCAGTTCGGTGCCGCGTCCTCGGGGGTGAGGATGCCGGCATCACGGAGCGCGGTCTCCCATGAGCCCAGGCGAGAGATGATCGTGACCGAACGCGGCAACTGGTAGGCGAGCAGTCCCGACCGCCGACGCGTGGCGATGTGCCGCTCGACCCAGTTGTCGTACTCGAACGCCCCGGGAGTCGTGCCGAGCTGCAATTGGGCGGCGCGGACAGCCTTCAGCATCAACTCGGTCGGCAGATCCGTCGCGACTAACTGAGACCCGTCGCCGGCAATAAGGACCATTCGCGTCTCAGCGGGCTCAAGGGCCATGTCGATGACTCTCGAGAGCGGCATTCCAAACCGCTTGACGAGGCCCTGTGCGCTCGGGGCGGAGCTGCCGATGGCGGCCTGCGCAGCGTTGTAGCGACGCCGGCCGATGACCTCCGGCTCGTTGTCGCCGCATGCAAACCGGACGACGTCCGCCACGGCATCGAGCACTCCGTGGTAGCCATCCCCAGAGAGGAAGCGACTGTGGGCGTCACGTTTCGGTGTTGCCCCGTTTGTTATGTGTGTCTGCTGGTACACCCGGCCAACGTACGAGATGTTTTAGAAAGCGCCTGACGAAACATCCGTGCCGTGTTCTTCGGGGGCCATCCACGACGAATCTGCCTGCCAGGAATGTCCACGCTAGCAGGTTAAATAGAACTGGTGTTCGCCCACACGAACCCGCTTGCGGTACCGGATCTCGGGCCTCGAGGCACGGCGGTTTCGAGGGTTCAGCGTGGGTGAGTCGGACTGCGATTCCTGGCCCTGACAATTTCCCGCACAATAGACCGACAATTCCCCGCGCAATGGACCGACAATTCCCCGCGCAATGGACCGACAATTCCCCGCGCAATGGACCGACAATTCCCCGCGCCCTGCTAGGCTCCAGCCATGGGTAGCTCATCACAAGGCATTTTTCGGCGTAGAGCAGTCGATCTCATAACCGAGCGCCTCGCCGACGAGCCGGTAGTCGCAGTCCAGGGCCCTAGAAGTGTTGGCAAGTCAGTCCTCTTACGAGGAGTCGCGTCAGATCACGGCGTGCCCGTGTTTGATCTTGACGATCCGGCAACCCTCGCAGAAGTCAGAGCCGATCCATCGCTCTACGCAGCTAGCGACCGGCCGGTCTGCATCGACGAGTATCAGAAGGCCCCCGAAACCCTAGCTGCGATCAAGAGCGAACTGAATAGGGAGCTTTCTCCAGGCCGCTTTCTCTTGGCCGGTTCCACAACACGCGACGCACTGCCGATCCTTTCGGAGGCACTGACAGGGCGAATCCACTTCCTCGAAGTCTTGCCACTATCGCAGGGCGAGATCTTGGGCACGGAAGAGAATCTGCTTGAGGAATTACTGAGATCGCCCGACGACGTCATCGCCAGCGCCAGGTCCAAGCCGAGCTCCACGACGCGCGAGGACTACATCGAGAAGATTGTCGCTGGTGGATTCCCCCTGGCGCTCGCTCGAGCACCGCGAGCTCGTGGAAGATGGTTCGAGGACTACGTTCGGCAGACACTAGAGCGTGACGTTCTCGCGCTTTCGCGCATCCGTCAAGGCGCTCAACTTCGAGCGCTCCTGGAGCGACTGGCCGGTCAAACGGGCCAGCTGTTGAACATGGGAATGGCCGCATCGAAGCTTGGTATGACCCAGACAAAGACAGAGGACTACACGAAGCTCCTCGAAGCTGTCTATCTGGTGCGCAGGCTTCCGGCCTGGGGCAAGACACTTCGTTCACACGCCGGGATGCGTCCGAAGATCCATGTCGTGGACTCGGGAGTCGCTGCGCATCTCCTGCGATTGACCCAGAAGAAGCTTGGAAGCCTCGACCCAACGGCGGCCCAGCAGTTCGGACACTTGCTCGAGACCTTTGTCGTAGGTGAACTCCTCAAACAGGCGTCCTGGCTCGATGGCCTCAACTGTGGCCATTGGAGGGTTCGTGACGGCGGTGAAGCCGATTTCGTCGTGGAAGATGATCGTGGGCACGTGATTGGCTTTGAGGTCAAGGCGAGTCGCCAAGTCCACGGGAAGGACTTCGACGGCCTCAAGTCGCTCAGGAACGCCGTAGGTCAGAATTTTCTCGCCGGCATTGTGTTGTCGCTCGGGGAGCGCTCATACACATATGTGCCCCAGATGCACGTCCTGCCGATCGACCGGATCTGGACCCGCAACTGACCATGCTTTTGGCCGGTGATCTGACGGTCAAGACGTGGGCGCTTGCTGGCTAGGGCGACACCCTGGAGTCGCTCTCCCACGACCGGACCGGATCGGGCGCGTAGCCATGTCGCGCTTAGCCGCTGCGGTACGACATGGCCTGGCCCAAGCCGGGCTAGAGCGCACCACGGCCCGTGACGGCTTACACCCAGCCGGTTGCACCCTTTACATGAACTCGGCTCGCGCGCGACAGACCGCCGCATTCATGCGCGATCCGAGTACTCCAGAAGAGGCCGCATCCTTCTGGAAGCGCCAACTCAAGCCGCATTTGGGCTATTCGCCCACGTGGCCATTCGCTGCCGTGGCGGTCCGTGTCCGAGGCCGGATTCGTCCCGTCCGCGTGCGCCGGGAACTCAACGCCGTCCCTGCACCGGATCGCGGTGACCCGGGCGCGGACGTCTCCTCAAGCCATGGAGAACGCCCCGAGGGTCGCCACCGCCGCGGCCAGTCCGACCAACGTCAGGCGGGCTGCGGCCGGGCGGGCTGCGAGCGTCAGGGTGATGACGCTGAGCCCGGCCGCGACCGGGATGGCGACGGTCATGAGCCCCGGTCCGAGCAGCCCGGTGCTGCCGGCCACCAGCACCGGGATAGTGGCCACTCCGGCCCCGCTGCTGCCGGTCCGGACCAACGACATCCACAACATCATCCCGGCGGCAGCGGCGGCGGCAAAAGCCACGAGGTGGAGCGTCGGCGGCTCGATCTGCAAGGTCCCGCCGAGGATGAGCCGCATGAGCCCCCACAAACACGTGATCGCCACGCCAGGGAAGGCGACCACCAGGGAGCCCGACGCTCGCTCCACGAGGGACACACCGCGCCCAGGCAGCAAGAAGCAGGCCCACGCCAGCGCCAGGGCCCAGCAGGCCGCCGAAGGTTGGACGGTTGCGGCGGCGGCCAGCAGCATTCCGCCGTAGAAGCCGGACTGCACCATTCCCCGGAGGGTGAAGTCCTCCAGGTGCCTCCATGCCGAGATGGCCAGGGCCAGCATCAGCGCCGTCCGCACGTCGAACGCCGCGAGCGCGGCGACGCCGGCCGCGGCGCACGCGACGATCGCTACTCGCCAGAAGCCCGCGAGTAAGCCCCGAAAGCCCGTGGTCAAATGCCACGCCGTGCACGCCCCGAGAATCGCCGCGGCGGCGCCAAGGAGCGACAGGCCCCAGCTGGACCCGAAGTATGCGACCAAAAGCGGAAGAGGCGATCCGGTTCGGCCCAGCCGAGCCGTCAGCAACCCCGATGCCCGGGCCGCCTGGAGCACAGCCAGGTTGGCCGGGTTGTTCTGCCCGTGGAGGTAGGCGGCAGCGCCGACCACCCCGACGCCGACCACAGCGGCGACCATTAGGCCCCGCCGCACCTGCCCGACAAGCGCATGCGCGTGGCGTTGGCGTCCGAGGACCGTCACTGGACCGCATCCGTGGTGAGCGCACGCGGGGGGGCGGCCGCGGGATCGGCTCCGGAGGCCACCTGCGTCAGGCCGTGCACCGTCTTTTCCCAGTAAAAAGGCTTGAAGATGAGCTGCCAGAGGGCCTTGTACGACGCGATGGAGTGCAAGACCCAGTAGGCGGGCGTGAGGACCGCCCACCAGATGAGATCGAAGCGGTCCCGTCGGTACACCGCGAGCATGGACAGGTAGACCGCAACGGTGTTCCCGAAGATGAGGTTCAACAGCCCGAGCGCCAGAATTGGTGCGGGAATGGCATGCACGTCGCCCACGGCGGAGAAGACCAGCATGAGCGCCATCACCCACAGGACCGGCGCCATGAGAAACGTGAGCGGGGTGCCGGCGATCAACAGGGCGAACCCTGCTGCGCCCCGCCACCCGGTCGCACGAACCAGATCGCCCGGGCGGCGCGAGTGGACCAGGGCCGTCTGCATGTAGCCCTTGATCCAACGCGAGCGCTGCCGGATCCAGTTGCGTGTGTCGGTGTTTGCCTCCTCGAACGTGGTGGAGTTGATGACACCGACCGTGTAGCCGAGAGCCGCGGCCCGGATCCCCAGGTCGGCGTCCTCGGTGACGTTGAACGGGTCCCAGCCGCCGAGGTCGCGCAGCACGGACGTGCGGAAGTGGTTTGAGGTCCCGCCGAGCGGTATCGGCAGCCGTAGGGCGACGAGGCCGCGGAGCATGTAGTCGAACCAGAACGAGTACTCCAGGGTGAACATCCTGGTGAGGTAGTTCTCGTTCGCGTTGAAGTAGTTCAGGGCGCCCTGGACACACGCCAGACGGTCACCACCGCGGCGGAAGGCGATGAGAGCCTTCTTGAGCTGGTCCGGTTCCGGCCTGTCCTCGGCGTCGTAAATAACCAGAAACTCCCCCCTCGCAAATCTCAGCCCCACGTTGCACGCCTTGGGCTTGGTCTTCGGCTGGCCGTCGGGGATGATGATGAAGTGGACGGTCTCGGGGGGCCGGGCCGCCCGGGCCGCGTCAATGGTCTCCTGGTCGTTCTCCTCCATGAGCAGCAGGATCTCGAGCTTGTTCTCGGGGTAGTCCAAGCCGGCGAGGTTCTCCATCAGGAGGCCGACGATGTTGGCCTCCCTGTAGACGGGGACCAGGATCGTGTAGGTCGGAAGCTCGGCGTCGGTCAGGGCGGCCACGTCCTCGTCGCTGATCTCCATCTGCAACGAACTCCGGGCGCCGGCCAGGCTGGCCACGAACTTAAACAGGATGCCCGCGGTGAACAGCACGTTGATCGCCAGGAGGACCGCCAAGAGGGTCCATTCGGCCTCGAGGGCTGCGGCGGCGGCCAAGACGAGGCATCCCACCAGGAAGGCTGCCTTCTGCCCGCGGGTGAACACGACGTGCGCGGACGCCCCGGCATTTGTTCTGGCCAGGTGCCACTTGGCCTCGGATTCGAGCCACTCGGCGAAGTGCTCCCTGACGGCCCAGTCGAGATCCCACTCGGTCGTGGCCACCAGCATCACGCCGACATCACTGCCGACGCCCGCCACGTCCCGGGCCTGGCGCTCGGTCTCGTGCGACGGGGGGTTGACGATGGCGACGGTCAGCACACCGTCGGCCAGCGACATCGGGAGCATTCCCAATGCGATCAGCCGGGCCGGCTCGGAGCGCTTGATCAGTTCGTGGTCGATCGAGGCTGTGGTGAGGTCGGCAAAGGGCAGGCCCCATTGCTCGGACAGCAGCCGGTACAGGTCCTGCCGGCGGACCATCCCAGTCGCAACGAGGATCTCGCCTAAGCGGCCGCCGGTACGGGCCTGGTGCGCCAGGGCCCGACGCAGGTCCTCGCCGCTGAGTAGGCCACGCGCCACCAGTGCCTCCCCGAGGGGCAAGCGCGTCTGACGGATGGCCGCACTCTCAAGCTGCGCAGCGGGCGCCGATGAGGCGACGGCCGGCTCCTGACGTGTTCTGATCGGCGGACCGGGCACGCCATCTGCATCGACGCAGGCCTGGCCCGACTTGAGAAAACCGTTCGGGAGCTGCATGTAACGACTGGCGGCGCGCACCGACAGGTCGGGCGCGGCTCAGGCGACCGGGACGACGACCACGTGCACACCCGGCATGCGCACACGTTGCGAGATCCAATCGGCTTCTTCTGTTGTCGACACGATGACCACGATGTCGGGGTGCTCTGTCGGCGCGTCCGACCGCTTGGCGGCCAACTCCGCGGCATAGGTGCACCAATCGGCGACACGTTCCGAACCAATGTTGACCGGCGGCTCGGGGATGCGCCGCTCGGCGCGGACCTGCGCCGGAGGTACGCTGGCTGCCGGCTCGGGACCCCCATCCATAGCGCCGGTCAGGGCCGCCCACGGCGGGGCCTCCTGAGCCGAGCGGTCACGCGACAGTCGTTCGCGCAGGATCGTACGCAGGACACGAATGCCGTCACGGGCCGCGTGAAGGTGACTCTCTCCGTGCATCCGGTCGTGCTCGACGCTCGGCACCTCGACGACGTCGAGGTGTGCCCGGACGGCCCGAAGCGTCAGCAACGTCTCGACCTCAAACCCCGTGCAATCTACGGCGAGATCCGGCAGGCACCGCCGCCAGAAGGCCATGTAGCCGTAGCAAAGGTCCGTGTATTCCACACCGAAGAGGGCGTTTACCGTCGCAGTCAAGATGTGATTGCCCCAGCGGCGCGTCGCGGTGAGGTCTTCGCTCTCGCCGCGCGGCATGTACCGAGAGCCCTTTACGAAGTCCGCACCGTTCAGCAGCCGGGAGACGAACCACGGGATCTCCAGCGGGTCTGTTGACCCATCGGCGTCGAGCATGACGATGATCTCTCCGCCGCACATCGCGAACCCGCATGCAAGGGCATTGCCCTTGCCGCGGCTCGTCTGGACGACCACGCGCACGTCGGGGCGCACCGACCGCGCGACGGCAATAGTGTCGTCCGTGGAGTGCCCGTCCACAAGAATGACCTCGCCGACGCACTCGGGCAGCCGCGACAGGACGAAGGGAAGGTTCGCGGCTTCGTTCATCGTTGGGATCACCACACTCACGCGAGGCGCCTCGCCCTCAGGCGTCATCGAGACGGAGGCCGCTCCGCTCCCGTCGGTGGAGATCCGCACCATGCCGGTGTGCGCCAAGCGGGCGACGTGTGGCGCTAATCGTGCTGGATCGTGCGGCGGTGCGCCAAGCCGCCCGGGACCACGGCTTCGACTGTCATTGGTGGGCGAATCGCTCATACCGCTTGTATCGGCGCCGAGGTGTGTTCAATCAAGCGCGCCGGACCGCCCAGTAGCGCGACGTCTTCATCCCGGTCAGCGACTACCCCCGTCGCCGGCTGCGGGCCTTCTGTGACCCGAGCTGTCGCTGACGACGAATGCCTCGCTGTGGTGCATCGTCCCGACCGCATACTCGGCGCCGGCGGTGGAGTTGCCGGCGGACGCGCACGACGGCGCAGAGACCACCGCGACGCCTCCGGTGTTGAACGGTCCTGCGACCTCGCGCCCGAATCCCCAGACCCCATGGGTTTCGGTGATCACGAAGGCCTCCGTGGCCGGGCCATGCGCGTACTGGCCGCCGGCGGTGCAGTCGCCGGGCGAAGTTACCGGTATTGAGCGAGGCAGCCACTCTGCGGCCCGCACCCCAGTGCCCCGCGGTTGCGGTCGCGATCAATGCCTGCTGACCGGCATGGTCGGTGTAGCACCCGCCAGCAGTGCAGTCGCCGATCGACGTGCACGACATCGCGGCAATATTTGCCGTGCCCGCGGTATTCAGGCTCCCGGCGACCTTGGTGGCATGGGACCACGATGGGCGTGCCGCACCGCTGGACACGATGCCCAGCACCAGGGCCACGGCGGCACACGTGGCCATAATCCAGCGCAGTCCGAGATGGCGATCCTGCCGCAACCAGAGGCCGACGTCACTCATGGATGTGCTCCGCACGTACGTGGGGCAGCCGGTGGGGTCAGCGTGCACGGCGCGGATACACCGATCCGGGAAAACCGCATCGTCCGGACGTCCCGCGCTGTGCAGACCGGGCCCGGCAACGCACGCCTGCTCACGGCCGTGATGCCCGTGGTGGCCCCCGGACGCCGAGCGCTCTCATTGGATGCCCCATCACCGTCATGAAGATCAATGCAATCTCCGCGTGCGAAGGATCAGGCGACGAACGTGCGTGTCACGTGGCGACACGTGCCGACGGCCAGGGAAGGCATGGTCATCTCACGTGTTCTCGCTGACGCAGGCCAAATTGGCACGTCTTGACGTGTTCACACGCTGATTTCCGGTGCGCCGGACGCAAGCCGTTGCCCGATCGTTGGCCACCTGGGCTGACCTGGCGTGATGTCAGCCGATCGTAAACGCCCCGGGAATTCTGGACGCTCTGGCGATACGCCTTTTGCGGGATTGCGGTGCTGTCACCTGACTCGATCATGGAACCAAGCCGGTGACTTCTTGCAGGATCCCACGGAAAATATGTGATTCCGTGGGTTAGCTTCAGGCTGTGGACGTATTCAGGGTCACGGCGGCGCGAATGAGCGTCTTCAGCGCCTCCTCGTCGAGCTTCTCGCCCTCGTGGAGGTCGATGGCACGCCTTGTGTTCCCGTCAAGACTGGAGTTGAAAAGGCCCGAAGGATCCTTCAGGGCCGCCCCTTTGGCGAAGGTCATCTTCACGACGTTCTTGTACGTCTCGCCTGTGCAGATCAATCCGGCGTGCGACCACACCGGAACCCCTCTCCACTTCCACTCCTCGACAACGTCGGGATCGGCGTCCTTGACTACGGCGCGGAGCCAGCTCAGCATCGTGCCCCGCCAGTCGCCGAGCTCCTCGATTCTCGCGTCTATCAGCCGAGACGGAGACTTGCCTGTCTGCGACCCGCTGTTCTCCATGCGCGTTTCTCTTCCTTCGTCCCGTGGCGCTGATACATGGCGGTCAACCCCACTGTGCCGACTCTACCTGGAGCTGCGGTGAACCGGCTCAGCACGACGTGCAACTTCTACCTCCGAGGCGGGCTGAGGTGTACTCGCCAGTACCGACCACGACGAAGTGGTCGACGATCGCGAAACCGCGGCGGGAAATCGCTGAGTCGACTGTCCGGAAGGACCGATCCACTGCTCTCGACGCACCGCGAGCTCCATAGCGCCGGTCTCGGACGAGAACGCAGCCGGTTGCCCGGCTGACCTGAGCCCCGACGGGGTTCGGGCGGGCTGACAGGCGTGCTGGTCCGAGCCAGGCGATTGCGAGAATGACGTGGCCAACGCGGCGATGCCGGCCGTCCAGGTAGAGGGCGTGGATGACATCCGACATCCTCCCGATGGCACTGGAGGAGATCGATGGCGACCCTGACAGCGCTGGCCGGGTCGTCGATCCGGCGAGGGATGTTGAGCTGGCGCTCCGGGACTGCCTGCGGATGGATGGTCACCCGGCGAGGCCGGACGAACAGCCCTCGGATGACGCTGCGGGCTGGGAATGCGTTGGTCCAGGTGGAGACCCGCCTGAGCAGTGGATTCGTGGACGCCCCCCGACACCGCGGGCGAGGGCGGAGGTCCGACCGTCAGGACGCTCGCATGACGAGAGGACGGAGCCTTTTCAGGACGTCGGGGTACGGGTCAGGGAGTGCGTCCAACGCGCCAACCAGGGGTCTGGCCGAGCCTCCATCCCGCACACGTCACGCCGTACGAACGTGTTGCCAGAAGAGGCACCCGAAGGTTGGGGCGATTCCAAAAAAGGCTGACGGGGTGCCAGATGCCGCTCCTCTGCCCCGAGGCCCTGCGACCAAGAAAAGCCAGGTCAACTCGCGAATCCGGCGGACGCTGGAAGACCGAGTTGGGGCGTCCCAACAGGTCATGTCGGGCTCATCATCCGAGCCACAGATGTCCTGGAGATCGCGATCCACCCCGCGAAGCCGTCCACGAGCTCGGCGCAACGGTCGGTTTCCGAAAATACGGCAGCGCCGGCACCCGTGCCGTCGCGTACGTGATGCGGTGTGCCGCCCCACGGCCGAACGATCGGTACGAGCGGAGTTGCTCAGTCTCTACTGATTGACTGCTCAGGCAACGCTGAGGTAGTTTCATGTCATTCGATCGAGAAGGTCCGGCGGGCTGAGCGCCCTGGAGCCAGCCCATGACACCGGACGATGCGTTTCTTCACCGATGATGGTCCGCATCGCACAACTTTCTGGATCGCCCCGGACCTCGCACGGCTGCGCGATGCGATGGGCCTCGGCGATCGACTCTCGGGCTGCGAGATGGGCGCACGGGAGATCGATGGGCGCACGTCCGCTCCGGCGTGTCTGCCGGCTTGCCGTTTCGGCGGCGCAGCGACGAACGCGTGTGAGCACCGTCGCTCGCGACGCAGCACAGTCCCATTCCCGCGAGGCTCCGAAGTGCGCCGTGGCCTTCGAGCGCACGTAATGTCGAGGGCCAACCGACCGACGTCCCGCGGGTCTGTGGTCGTCGGTACCCTCGGCAGCGTCGCCTTCTTGATCACGATTGCCCTTATCTGGGCACCCGCGAGCCATGCCCGCAAACTCATCAAGACATTGGGCGTCGAATCCCCGAGAGCGCCCCAGACAGAGCTCGCGTACCTCAACCCGGGGAGTCCCGGGAGCCTCACCGCGGCCTCCGTCCTGCGCTTGGCGTTTCGGGTGCGCAACGTCGGCGCCAGCACCCATACCTACCGATGGACCGTCACCGTGGGCCAACCGGGCAGTGCCGCGATTGTGGCGGCGTCCGGCCGCCTGCGGCTGTCTGACGATGCATCCCGTGCAGTACCTCTTCGCATCCCGATCTCCTGCACTGCACCTCGATCACGGGTCAACGTGTCGCTCGGGAGCCGCGAACAAACGATCGGGTTTTGGCTGCCCTGTCCCGCGCAGACCGCGTTGTCGAGCCCCCCATCCACCCGGCTGTTGTTCATCAACCCCGCCAAACCGGCGACGCGACAGGCAAACGGCGCAGTCCGGTTCGCGTTCGTCGTGGACAATCGCTCCGGCAGCACTGAGCGATACAGATATACCGCGACGACCCTGACGCCTGGCCGTGCGCCCGTGGAGGCGGCCGTCGGCAGCTTCAGCTTGGTCGACGATCACTTCGGCGTGGTCCGTCTGGATGTTCACGTCGTATGCACGGGACCGCACTCACGCATCAGCGTTGGGCTCGGCAGTGCCCACCGCGCGATTGGCTTCTGGGTGCCCTGCAGACCCCCCCAGACACCACGCGCCGCCGCCCCACAATCCTCGTCGTCACTGGCTGGATAGGCCGCGTCGCCATCGGTGGCCCGCGCCTTCCGACGGCGACAGCGCGTCGACTGGGGCGAGCGGAGGACGGCGTGCCGCCACGCAGCCGGCCGCACTCCTGGACCATCCGCACCGCGCACCCCCGCAGCTCCGGCGGGTACTGGCTCTGTCGTCCCATCGCACGGAGTCCGTTCTCCAGGCTGGGTCTTGTCTGGTTGGGGAGCCTCCAAGATTCCCAGGGTGCCTCAGGGCGTACTGCGGGGCGAGAGGGGCACGCCGCACAATTGCGACGCCTGACGTCCTCAGGCCAGCCGCCCCGCGTTCAACGGCGCCCCGCCAACGACCTTACGCGCGCTGCGGTGCGTGATCCCGCTCCGGCTCCGGTGGCGCGTGACGGCACAGGACTTCGCCGTGCAGCACGCCAAACCAGGCATCGCTGTGGGCCGCCCAGCGGGTAAACCCATCGGCGATGCCCTGCAGCTGCCCGGCGCTCGCCAAGCCATAGTCGATCGCCTGCTCGGCGACCGAGGAACGCGTCGCGCGCTCCGCCCAGAGACCGGCCCACCATGCGCGCTCCTGGGGCGTTGCAAAGCACCATGCACTCGCAGAGGGAATCACCTCCTCAAAGCCCGCAGCCTGCGCCCACCCAAGCAGACGACGCCCTGCATCGGGCTCGGCACCGTTGGCCCGCGCCACGGCGTGGTAGATCGCGGACCATTCGTCGATGGCAGGCTCGATGGGGTACCACGTCATCGTCGCCATGTCGGCGTCGCGCACCGCAACCAGGCCGCCGACGCGGCACACTCGCCGGAACTCGGTCAGTGCCGCCACGGGATCGACCAGGTGCTGGAGCAGCTGATGGGCATGAACGACGTCGAACGTCGCATCGTCCCAACCGAGTGAATAGGCGTTGCCGGATGCGAATGTCGCATTTCCCAGGTTGGCCGCGAGGGCGCGCGCTTCGGCGAGTGGACGCTCCTCGCGGTCGACGCCGACGACACGGCCCGGGGCAAGACGCCGGGCGAGGTCGGCCGTGATCGTCCCCGGGCCGCAGCCAACGTCGAGCAGACTCATGCCCGGCGTGAGCAATGGCAGCAAGTAGGCGGCGGAGTTCTCCGCGGTGCGCCAGCGGTGCGAGCGCAGCACGCTGTCGTGGTGTCCGTGTGTGTATGTCTCGCGCTCGCTCACAAACACGAGGATGCCGCATCGTCAAGGCATACGCAAATCAATTTTTTCCACCTCTGACATAATCTTTTTCGATGGCTCACTCCGAATGGCTACGGACCTTTATGGCGATCTATCGCGCCGGCTCGATCACCGGCGCCGCCGGACAGCGGTCCCTTTCCCAGCCGGCGATCAGCCACCAGCTGGCGGCATTGGAACGCAGCGTCGGCGAGCCCCTGTTTGTCCGGGGTCGGCGGGGGGTCGAACCGACGGCGCGTGCCCGTGAGCTCTACGCGGCGGTCGCTGGGCCGCTCGGCGTGCTCGAGCCGGTAGTGCGTGAGCTTGAGGCAGGGCACCTTGAGCGCCCGCGGGCGGCAATCCGCGTTGGCGCGAGCGCGGAGTATTTCTCGGCCGCGGTCATCCCACGCTTGCCCGGGCTCGACGTGCGTGTCACGGCGCACTTTGGCGCCGACGCGGAACTGCTGGATCTGCTGCTGCGAGGGGAACTGGACGTCATCGTCGCGAGCTCACGCGCACCGCGGCGCGGGCTGGCCTTCACACAGGTCGGCGTCAAGCGGTTCGTGCTCGTCGCAGCGCCTGCACTCATTCCCGAAACGCCTTTTGGGTCGATCGCCCAGCTCGCCGACTGGCTCGTCGAGCAGCCGTGGGTCAGCTATAGCCACGAACTGCCCCTGACCCGTCGCTTCTGGCAGACATCGCTCGGACGTCCCTTCGTCGCCGAGCTCCATTTGGTCGCGCCCGACCTGCGCGTGGTGGCCGACGCCGTCGCCGTTGGACTCGGGGTCAGCTTGCTCCCGGAATTCGTGTGCGCCGAGCCTCTGCGCGGCGGACGGCTCGCCGAGGTGCATCCCATATCGGATCTGGCACCCAGCGAGCCCTGGTTCGCCTGTACGCGTGCCGCCGACGCATCGGAGACGCTGCTGGCCGCGTTTGTGTGCGCACTCTCCTAGCCGGCGAGGACGAGAACGCGGTTCACGGCCCAGCCGAGGAGTACGCTGCACCTCCACCCGGCGCGCCGACCCCTCGGGCTGCGACCTGCGCCGAACGCGGCTGCGATCGAATGATCGAAGCCCGCCCGATGCGTCCGCGCACCGCGGCCACGCACCTCGTGCGGAGAAGTCACAGACGTACGTCGTTGTTCCGTAACGGCACCGCAATTTCCCCCGGAGGCATTGCCCGATGATGATCACCGAGCGCAGCAAGAGCGTCATTCCTTTCCGCCCGGCCGATGCCGGCCGCGTTGGCGACGGAAGCTTCTACCTCGATCTCATCGTCTGGCTCAACGGCGAACGCATCGAGTTGGGAGAGCGCGTCGGCTTCAACTACGGCTGCTACGTGAACGGGTACGGCGGCCTCACGATTGGCGACCGCAGCATCTTCGGGCCATACACCATGATCCATACCGCAAACCATGAAATGGACCTCGGCGCGCCGATCCCGGACCAGGGCTGGACCCCCGGGCATGTGCGCATCGGCGACGACTGCTGGATCGGCATGGGCGTGAGCATCCTGCCCGGCATCACGATCGGCGACGGATGTGTGATCGGCGCCGGTGCAGTCGTCGCCAAGGACCTGCCCAAGTTCACGATCGCGGTGGGAAACCCCGCAACGCCGGTGCGCGACCGACGCCAGGTCGGCTCGTGAGGGTCCTGTTCCTGCAGCGCCAGCCCTGCATCCGAGCCCTGAAATACGCCCACGCCCTCCGCGCGACCGAGCCGGAGATCGTCCTGGGATTCGCGTTCCAGGGGGTCACGCTCACGGGCTGGTACGGCGCCGGCGACGAACTGTTCTCGGACTGGTGGCAGCTGCCCGCACGCAGCCCGGGCGCAGAACTCGCCCGTGTGATCGACGAATTCGGCCCCGACCTCATCCATAGCCACAACCTGCCCGATGCCCTGACGGTCGCGGCCTTGGGCGTCGTGGACGGCCGCATCCCAGTGATCCATGACGTTCACGACCTCCAGAGCCTGCGTCGGACCCCGTACGAGGACGGGTTCGACGACCCCGGAGATCTCGCCGGGCTCGAAGCAGCCGCGGTCGAGGGCTGCGCGGCGCTGATCGCGGTGTCGGCCGAGATGCTCGAGGCCATCGAGCGCCAGCACGACGGCCCGAGCCGGACGTTGCTGTTTGCCAACTACGCGCTCGCGCGCGACATGGCCGGCGAGCTCCCGCCGGCGCGCGACCGCATTGGACCGCTGCGAGCGGTCTATCAGGGAAGCCTGTCGGTCAACGGCAGCCACTATGATCTGCGCGCGCAGTTCGTCGCGCTCGCCCGGTCGGGTGTGGCGATCGACGTCTTTCCGAATCGCGATGCGCCGGTATACCGGGAGCTGGCCGAGCGGACGCCCGGCCTGCGCATCATGCCGACGCTGACGCCCGCCGAACTCCTGCGCACGCTGCCCGGCTACGACGTCGGCTGGGCGGCCTTCAACGCGTCGGTCAACGGCGCCCATCTGGATACCGCCCTGCCGAACAAGGCGTTCGAGTATCTCGCCTCGGGCCTGCCGATCGCCGCAGGTCCGCACAAGGCGCTCGCGCGCCTGGTTGCCGAGCACCAGGTCGGCGTCGTGGTGAACAATCCCGCCGACCTGGTGCAGCTGCTCGATGACGCGGACCTTCCCGCGCTGCGCCGGCATGTGGCCGAGCGTCGCCACCAGTTCACCGTCGAAGGGCAGATCGGGCGGATCGTCGAGGTCTACAACGCCGTGGTGGGCGACCGCGTCCCCACCTGAGCCGGCACGCCGGGTCTGCTCAGGTGGGTTCGGGGCGCATCACGATCGCGCTGCAGGGGCACTCCTGCACACAGATCCCGCAGCCCTTGCAGTATTCCAAGTCAAACCGATAGCCCTGGCCCGGCCCCAGCTTGATGACCGCGTTGTCCGGACAGACGCCATAGCAGTTGTCGCATTCGAAGCAGTTGCCACACGACATGCAGCGCCGGGCCTCGAACAGCGCCGTCGACGCATCCAATCCCGCAACCACTTCATCGAAGGTCGATGCCCGGCGGGCCGCCTCCAGCTCGGGACGCACCGTGCGCGGCGCATCGGCGTAATACCAGGTGTTGAGCCCGTCGAAGGTCGCCTCCGGGGGGCGCGCCTCGGGGGCGTAGCTGGTTGCGCGCAGCCACGCATCGACGTGGCGGGCTGCCAACCTGCCGTGCCCGACGGCGGTGGTCACGGTCCGCTCCGAGGGCACCATGTCGCCACCGGCAAAGATGCCGGGCCGGCCGGTCATCATGTCGGGCCCCACACGTACCACGCCGTCGGAAACCTCGACCCCTTCGACGCCGTCGACCAGCGAGAGGTCCGACTCCTGCCCCAGCGCGAGAATGACGGTGTCTGCGGCGAGTGTCTCGGTCTCACCCGTCGGCTGCGGGAACCCGCTTGCGTCAAGTTCCATGCGCTCGACGGTCACCGACCCCGGATCGATGTGCTGGATGGTGGAGAGCCAACGTACCAGCACCCCCTCCTCGAGGGCCTCCTGAACGTCAACGTCCTGGGCTGGCGCGCGATCGCGGGTCCGGCGATAGATGATCACCGGTTCCGACCCGAGGCGCCGGACGGTCCGGGCCGCATCCACCGCGCTATCCCCGCCGCCGTAGACCACCACTCGCCGTCCGATCTGGGGCGGTTCAGCGTCTTCCATTCCGCGCAGGAACCCCACGGCGTCGATGACGCGAGCCGCCGTTCCCGCCGGCACGTACGCGCGCCTGCCGACCCCGGCGCCGACCGCGAGAAACGCGGCGTCAAATGGTGCGTCAGCCATCGCCGAGGCGATGTCGGTGACCGGTTCCCCAAGCGTGATTCGTACGCCCATCGCGACGATGCGGGCGATTTCCGCGTCGAGCACCTCGCGCGGCAACCGATACCGGGGGATGCCGAAGCGCATCATCCCGCCGGCAGCCGGCGCGCCATCGCGAACCTCGACGGCGTGGCCCATGCGGCGTAGCTGGTATGCAACCGAAAGGCCGGCCGGTCCGGCGCCCACCACCAGCACGCGCTTGCCCGTGTCGACGTCTGGATCGGGGAGCTGCCAGCCCTGCTCGATTGCCAGATCCCCCAGGAACCGCTCGACAGAGTTGATGCCCACGGCCTCGTCCAGCTGGCCGCGGTTGCAGGCGGTCTCGCACGGGTGGTAACAGACGCGTCCCATGACCGCGGGAAACGGATTGTCCCGGACCAGTTGCCGCCACGCTGCCTCATAGTCACCGCTCTCGGCATCGAAGAGCCAGCCCTGGACATCCTCGGCGGCGGGGCACGCGCCGTTGCACGGCGGCAGCTTGCGCACGTACTCGGGGCGCTCGGTACGCCATGAACCGGTGTGGTTCGCGCGGGAGGATCCCACGTCGAGCGTGATGGCGAATGGCTTGTCCATCATGCCTCCCCTGCGTCGCCACCGACGAGGTCGTAGCGCGCAATGTTGCGATCGGCGAGCTCTTGGAGACGGATCAGCGTGGCCGGACCCGTCGGGTGCGAGAAGAGGTGGGCGAACCGCTTCTGCGGGCGCAGATACGCCTCGACGGGCACGAGCTGACGAATCTGGGTCACCTCGGTGATCTCCCCGTCGCGTGATTCAAATACCGGGAACAGACCCGTCTGGGTCGCGAGGCGCGCGAGCCGGATCGTCAGGGCCGCCGGGCTGCCCCACCCGAGCGGGCACGGCACCAGCACGTGCAGATACCGCGCGCCGCGCAGCTGCATGGCACGCTCGACCTTGGTCTCCAGGTCGCGCAGGTCGGCGACCGTCGCGGTGGCCACGTATCCAATCTCGTGCGCCATGGCGATCCGGGGGACGTCCTTGCCCTGACCGAACGGATTTCCCGGTGCGCTGCCGACCGCCTCGGTCGTGGCGGTGCGCGCGCCCGGCGGCGTGGCGCTCGAGCGCTGGACCCCGGTGTTCATGTACCCCTGGTTGTCGTAACAGACATACAGCACGTCGTCGTCACGCTCGAACATCCCCGACAGACAGCCGAAGCCGATGTCCACGGTACCGCCATCGCCGCCCTGCGCGAGCACCCGAATGTCATCGCGGCCGCTGACACGCAAGGCGGCCGCGACGCCGCTCGCGACCGCCGGGGCGTTGCCGAACAGCGAGTGCAGCCAGGGCAGTTGCCAGGACGTCTCGGGATACGGGGTCGAGAAGACCTCCAGGCAACCGGTGGCGTTGACTGCCACGAGGCGGCCGGCCGTCGCACGCAGCGCGGCGTCCACAACATACCGGGCACCCAACGCCTCGCCGCACCCCTGGCAGGCGCGATGACCGCAGGTGAGGGCGTTGGCGCGGTCTGGCTCCGACTGCACCGTGCGCAGCTCGGGATCGATCAGCCGATTGCCGACGGCATGACTGCCCACCTGGAAGTACCGGATTTCCTGGGTCCCCATGATCAGCTCCTCAGTGCGGGCCAGCCGCGATCGCGCCGATGTCGCGCAGGATGTTCTCCGCGGCGGGGCCGGATCGGGGATGGGCGCGAACGCGGGCAAGCTCGCGCTCGACGACGTCGTGATCGAGGTCGAGGAAGGTCAGCGGCTCGAGCCGGTCCGCGACGGCCTCGCGCAGCATCGCCGCCAGCGACGCACGCGTGACCGGACGCCCACCCAGCCCGGCAATGACCGTGAAGTACCGCTGCGTCAGTCCCGCCAGAGCCATGTGCACGTCCGATGAGACGATGCCGCCGACGCCGACCGCAAACGCCCGCTCCAAGACAATCACCCGATCGGCACCCTGGAGCGCCTCCCGGACGGCGGCGGCCGGGAACGGGCGGAACGAGGTCAGCCCGACGACCCCGAGTGAGATGCCCTGATCGCGCAGCTGATCGACCGTGTCCTTGAGCGTGCCCAGCACCGACCCCATCGCCAGCACGATGGTGCGCGCGTCCTCGCAGCGATAGCTGTGCAGCAGCCCACCCGAGTCCCGTCCGAACGCCGCGGTGAACTCGTCGGCGATCTCGGGAATCCGGCGCAATGCCTCCCGCTGGCGATGAAACGCCAGGTAGCGCACCTCGGTAAAGGCCTCCGGTCCAACCATTGCACCGATGCTCACCGGGTCGTCGGGGTCCAAAAGCTGGCGCGGGACGAACGGCGGCAGGAATGCGTCGACGGTCGCCTGGTCCGGGACCTCGAGCGGCTCCACGGCGTGCGTGAGTACGAAGCCGTCCATGCACACCATCACCGGCACCGAGAGTTCCTCCGCCAGGCGGAACGCCTGCACATGCAGGTCTATCGCCTCCTGATTGGTCTCCGCATACAACTGGATCCAGCCCGAGTCCCGCTGGGACATAGAATCCGAGTGGTCATTCCAGATGTTGATCGGCGCGCCGATCGCGCGGTTGGCCACCGTCATCACGATCGGCAGACCCAGCCCCGAGGCGTTGTAGAGGGCCTCTGACATGAACAGCAGCCCCTGGCTGGCGGTTGCCGTGTAGGCCCGGGCACCCGTTGCAGAGGCGCCAATGGCGACCGACATCGCGGCGAACTCGGACTCGACATTCATGAACGCGCATGGCGCCAGGTCGCCCGTGGCGACCATCACACCCAATGCCTCCACGATGTGCGTCTGCGGTGTGATCGGGTACGCGCAGACCACCTGGGGCCGACAGGCGGCGACGGTCTCGGCGACGCCCCGCGCGCCTTCAATCTGCCGACGCATGAGCGAGCTCCCCTATCTCGGCGGCCACCCACGCGTACGCCTCCCGGGCGGCGGCGATGTTTGCCTCGGCCTGCGGACCGCCAAAGCGCGCCCGCACCGCGGACGCCAGCGAGTCCAGAGAGATGATCCCGCTGATCGCGCACAACCCACCCAGCAGGACGGTGTTCGGAATCGGGAGGCCGATGTGACGCAAGGCCAGTTCGGTCGCAGGGACCGTGAGCAGCCGTTCGCGGCGGAATCGGTCGGCGAGCTCTCCCAGCCCGAGCTCGTCAAAGCTCCGTTTGGAGTTGATGAGGACGTATCCGTCCGGCCGCAATCCGGAGAACAGATCGACCTGATGGATCAGGGTTGCGTCCTGGACGATCAGGACATCCGGCTCGACAATCGGTTCGTGCAGACGGATCTCGTGATCGTCGATGCGACAGAACGCGACCACGGGTGCACCGGTGCGTTCGGAGCCGAAGCTCGGAAACGCCTGGGCATAGCGCCCCTCGCCGAATGCGGCGACCGAGAGCATCTCGGCTGCTGTCACGACACCCTGGCCGCCACGGCCGTGAATACGCACCTGGAACATCATCAGTTCCAGTGTTGCCCGCCGTCGGTCCCATTCCATCAGGGCTTTTACGTACGAACCGACCGGAGGCGGGCGGATCCCCCGCGGGTCAGCCGACGCCCGACACTGCACGGTACTCCTGATCGGTCACGTGCAGGCCCCAATCGTTTGGCGTGGAGCCCATCTCGCGCTCCCGGAGTGCGAGATGGGTCAGGAAGTGCTCCGCTTGCGCCCCGTGCTGCTTCCCCCTGCTCGGTGCGGAATACGTAATGTCGTCCGCGCGGACGATCGTCGTGGCCGCACCGCAGCGCTGCGCGAACCGGATGCACTCGGTGACCGGCAACACCTGGCCGAACAACTGCACAAGCCGGGCGGTGCGTGCACCCGGAGACACGTGCGCGCGCGGAACGTACCGCCGCGACAACGGCGGCGGCGGCGCGGTGATCCATTCACGCCTGGCCGGTAAACCGGTCCGCGGATCCGGGCCAGGTGCTGGCGTGTGTACGGATGATCTCCACGGGGTCCGCCTGTCGGGTCATGACATCAGCCAATGCTGACCGCGCGCGCATTGCACGGATTCGACGCGTTCGGCACCTCTCCACGACGCGACCCGTGCAACGTGTCGGCTTCTGTGCCGAGCATACGAGGCAGGCTGGGGACGTGGCAGACCGCAGGGCGCAACGGGTCGTACCGACCGACCATAGCTGTGGCGCCGCTCGTGGTACCGTAGTGAAGGCTACAGTTTTGACCTCGCCACACTGGACCGCGCGATACAGCCGACCTCGACGAGCCCGCCCACCACCGACGCGTCCCCTCCCGCCGTGCCGGAATCGCTGGAGTCCGGACTGGGGTTCCGCATCGGACGCGCGCACCGGACCCTGCGCGAGGGCTGGGAGCGACGGACGACTAGTCTTGGACTGACCCCACCGCAGGCCAGGATGCTGCGCGCGGCCTGCGAATGGCCCGGCTCGGGTGTCCGGGAGCTCGCGCGGCGCACGCGCACCGATGCGATGAACGCCAAGCGCCTTGCGGATCATCTCGAGCAGCTGGGCCTGTTGCGCTCGGTCACCGATCCCGCCCACCGTCAGCGACGGGTCCTCTGTGCGACCGAGAAGGGCGTCGTGCTTGCCCGGGAGATCGCCGAGCGCGCGGCGGTATGGAACCGCCAGCTGACGCGTCTACTCGGCGCGGCCGAATCGGCGCAGCTGCTCGACCTGCTCGAACGGCTCGAGACGGCGCTCGGGACCGACCCAGGCAATCGACCGACACATGAGGAAGGGCCCATCCAAGAAGCGCCGCGGTGAAGTTCCGCCGCACATCTCGCGGCCAGCCCACGGCGTGGGGGCCGGCCGAACCGCCCGCCACGGACCAGGGGCATATCGGTGATCCGGACGAGATCTCCGAGGTCTCGTGGCGGCACATGCTGGCGGCGTTCAGTGTCCGCCCGTACGCCTGGTACTGGAGCAGTCAGTTGCTGTCCGGGCTCGGAACGTGGTCCCAGGCGATCGCCCAGGCCTGGCTCGTGCTTGAGCTGACCCATTCCGAGTCCCGGGCCGCGGTCTGGATCGGAACGATCACCATGCTCCAATTCCTCCCGCTGCTCGCATTTGCGGTCGTCGGTGGAGTCCTCGCGGATCGCGTCCCACGTCGCAAACTGCTCATCGCGACCCAAAGCGCGTCCGCGATCCAAGCGCTGGCGCTCGCAGCCCTCGTGATTAGCGGCACGGTGCAGCTCTGGGAGGTCGGGGTCCTCGCGTTTCTCCTGGGCACCACCAACGCCTTCAACAATCCGGCCCAGCAGTCGTTCGTCCCGGAGATCGTGGGGCGGCGGCTCGTAGCGGATGCGGTTGCCCTCAACAGCGTGCAGTTCAGTTCGGCCCGAATGATCGGCGGCGCCCTTGGCGGCGTGTCGGTGGCCTTCTGGGGAGTATCGGGCACGGCCCTGGTGAACGCGGCGAGCTTCCTCCCGGCGATCGCGGTCCTCACGCTGATCCGGCCCGCCTATGCCACGATCCGTCAGGCATCGACGCACACTTCGGTGTTCTCCGAGCTGCGAACCGGTGTCGAATATGCCCTGTCGACGGTGCCGATCCGGCGTGTCGTGCTGATCTTCGGCGTCACGAGCTTGTTTGGGCTCAACTGGCAGGTGGCCCTGCCGCTCGTTGCGCGGTTCATGCTGCATCGCCAGGTCACGGGGTTCGGTGACCTCATGGCGGCGCTCGGCGCCGGTTCATTGCTTGGCGCACTGTTTGTCGCGCGCGACCGTCGAGCCACCGAGCGGCGCCTGATTGCCGGCGGCCTGGCGCTCGGCGCCGCGCTGGTGTTGATCGGCAGCTCGCATTCGTACCCGGTGACCCTGGTGCTGGTCGCCGCAGGGGGTGTCGCCGGCATCATGGTCTCCGTCACCGCCAACACCCGCCTGCAGTTGCTGGTGCCGGACCATCTGCGAGGCCGGGTCATGGGCATCTACGTGTTGCTGATGGGTGGCACCACGCCGATCGGCGCGTTCCTGCTGGGCGAGATCTCCGCCCATTTCGGCCCCGCGGTCGGGATCGTCGTCTTTGGAGTCGCGACGCTTGCAACGGTGGGTTTTCTCGCGGTGTTCAGGCGCGCACGCGGCTCGATCGGCCCGCCTGCGCCCTCTCACGCGCACGCGGTGGGCGTCGACCCCCCCGACGCCCCGCCCGCGTGAGGCGCATGGCCGTGCGAGGCCACCCCCAAAACCTATGAGCCGCGGATCTTCCTGATGTGCTCTTGACCCCGACGTGCCAGATCCGGCAGGCGCCGAAGACCGCGGGCGCGCCGCACACAGGTGGGTTCAGCGGCCGGGCCCGACCGGCCATAGGCGGTCGCGTCGGAGCGCTCGAGCCAATGGGTCGTCAGGACATATGCCTCATCGATTAAACGCCGCGTGGCGCGCAGGTCGAACGGCGCAATCATCCGTGTCGAGGGCGAGGGCAACAGGTGGATCTGGCAGTGCGCCGACCAACGCTCGAGCTCGAATTCGGCGACGCGCCAGCACAACCAGTCCACCGCGTCGGCGATCCGTGTCGCCGCGTTACCCGCGACAGGCTCGACGATCGGCCAGCCGACGGGCAGTACGTACGCGTGTGTGGCGCCGAGCTCGACCGCCGGGCCGAGTGGCGGATCCGCCACAAGCCCACCGTCGATGTACTCACGACCATCGATCACAACCGGGGGGAACAGCCCGGGAACGGCGCTGGAGGCGAGCACGGCATCGACCGCGCTGCCCGAACGCAGCACAACGGCCTTGCGGGCCGCGGTGTCCGCCACGGCAATCCCCACCGGAATCTTGGTGTCCTCGAGAAACTGTACCGGCAAAGTAGATTCGAGCAGCCGCCGCAGCGACGCGTTGGATGCCAGCGCCGGCGACGAGCCGAACAGTCCTCGCCCGATGGCCGTCGGGCGCACCCGAAACAGGTCACGGCGACGCGCCGAGAGCCAGAGCCGCTCGAGGCGATCGACGGCCGCCATGGTCGGATCGGCTGCGTAGACAAGCGCATTCAGCGACCCCGAGGAGGTCGCGGTCACGACATCCGGGCGAATCCCCCGCTCCACCAGGGCCCGCAGCATGCCGATCTGCACCGCGCCCAGGCCCGCGCCGCCGCAGAAGACGAATGCGGTGGAGTCGGGAGCCCGGCCGTTGCTCGCGGGATCGGTCATCGCGTCACCGCTCCTCCGGGGTGGCGACCGGACCGCACATCGATGCTGGTGTGCGTCGTCATCTCGGGTCCTCGGGGAGATGACCCGCGGGCGCCGGGCTCGCAGCACCCGTCCAGGAATTCACGCGGTAACGCACTCACGGTCTCAGGGTAGTCGCAATCCGTGCCGAAGGCCCGGAGATACTCGCGCTCAGACGACGCGCAGGACCGCCATCGTACTCAGGGCAGATCGGGGGCCCGGGGCGCACGGGGGACGTCGCGACGGACCCTGTGCGGACGAACCGAGCCGCGCACGCAATCAGCCAAACATGACAAATGCGCAAGCACCGCGGTTCCCGATTTATCCGGCCGTACATGTGCACCGAGGGGTGCCATCGGTTAGCGTGCGGGCCCAATGACTACTGATAACTGGTTCGCCACCACCTTCCCCACCGACCAGGACATGCTGGTCGGGTACTTTTGCGCCGAGTTCGGACTGGCTGCAGACATCCCGATTTATTCCGGCGGGCTCGGCATTCTCGCCGGTGACCATCTCAAGGCCGCGTCGGATCTGGGCCTCCCCGTGGTCGCGGTCGGCCTCTTCTACGCCGAAGGCTACTTCCAACAGCGCATCGATCACGACGGGCAGCACGAGCTCTACACCGAACGCACCGGCACTGATATCGGCGCTGCGCTGGTCGTCGGTCGCGACGGGACGGCTCTGCGTGTGAGCGTCGCCCTGCCAACCGGCCCGGTGTTTGCCGCGGTCTGGCGACTGGATGTCGGATCGGTTCCACTGTTCTTGATCGACACCAACATCCCCGAAAACAGCCCCGAAGACCGTGCAATCACCGCACGCCTCTACGGCGGCGACCGTACGACGAGAATGCGCCAGGAACTGCTGCTGGGCATCGGCGGCTACCGTGCCCTGGCGGCGCTCGGGATCCACCCGACGGTCTTCCACATCAACGAGGGCCATTCGGTGTTCCTGCAACTCGAACGCCTGCGCGCCCTGCAGGACGCGGGACACGCACCGGGCGATGCCCTGGCCGCAGTGCGCCGCTCGTCGGTGTTTACGACACACACGCCGGTCCCGGCCGGCAACGAACTGTTCAGCGACGAGATCGCCAGCGAATACCTGAGCACCGTCGCAGACGAACTCGGACTGCGCATGGACGACCTCCTGGCGATGGGAAAGATTGATGATGAGCCGGGATTTGGCCTGACTCCCCTTGCGCTGCGCACCACCGCGCGGGCCAATGGCGTCAGCCGCCTACACGGCAAAGTCGCCCGACAGATGTGGCACGGGCTCTGGCCGGAGCGGGCCGTGGCCGACGTCCCGATCGGATCCGTGACCAACGGCGTCCACGTCCCCACCTGGCTCGAACCGGATATCGCACGCCTGGTCGGCGATGCCGGCGTGCGCCTGGACCATCCACATGACCCGGACTTCGCGCGCGCGACGGGGATTCCCGACCGCGATCTGTGGCGAGTGCACCGAGCCAACGTCGCGCGCCTGGTCGCGATCGCCAATGCACGCGGGGCAGTCGCCGGGGTCCACCCCCAGCTCGACCCCGAGGCGCTGACGATCGGATTCTCGCGACGCTTCGCGACCTACAAGCGCGCCGGGCTCCTGTTTCGCGATCCCGATCGACTCGCCCGCCTGCTCAGCGCCCCGGACGCACCCGTACAGGTCGTCATCGCCGGCAAAGCACACCCGGCCGATGACGGCGGCAAGGAACTGATCATGATGATCACCGAGTTCGCCGCCGATCCGCGGATGGCGGGGCGGGTCGTGTTCGTGCCCGACTACGACATGAGCGTTGGCGCACGCATCCTCCAAGGGTCCGACGTCTGGCTCAACACGCCGCGGCTGCCAATGGAGGCATCGGGCACCAGCGGTATGAAAGCCGCAATCAATGGTGCGCTCAACCTCTCGATCCTGGACGGGTGGTGGGCAGAGGGTTATGACCCCACGCTCGGCTGGGCGATCGATGACGGCGAGATCTCCGGCGACGAGCACGCACAGGACGTCCGCGATCACGCATCGTTGATGCGCATCCTGGAAGACGAGGTCGTGCCGCGATTCTTCACCCGCGACCGAGATGGCGTGCCGCAGGCATGGACAGCCATGATGCGCCACTCGATCGCACGCGTCGGCGAGCAGTTTTCCGCCGCGCGGATGGTGGGCGATTACGCCACCCGCATGTATGTCCCGACGCACCGCGAAGCCACCGTCGGCTAAGCGAGTCCCGCAGGCGGCGGTGCTCGGCGGCGCCTGGCCAATCTTCTGATACCGGGGCCCCGTGCGGGCTATCATCGATCTTCCCATCGCATGCAGACCGCCAAAGGACGGCCCTATGGGACTCCTCCGCCATCGCGGACTCACCGATAACCAGCGCGGCCGCATTCCCCCGGGCCAACACCTCATGCGCAATTTTCCGGTGCTCGACTTCCAGGGCCCGCCCTACCACGAGATCCCCGCAGACTGGAACCTCCGGATATCAGGTGAGGTGACGCGCCCGCAGCGGTGGAGCTTTGCCGAACTCCAACGCCTCCCCGCCGTCGCCGAGAGCTGCGACATCCACTGCGTGACATCGTGGTCAAAGCTCGATACCTCGTGGTATGGGGTACCGATGGAGTGGGTGCTCAAGACGGTCGGCCCCCGGTCCTCGGCCACCCACGTGGTGGTCCACGCCGAGCAGGGCTACACGACAAACCTCCCGATCGCTGCGCTCCGGGAACCGGGTGTGCTGCTGACCTACGAGTACGACGGGCTCCCGCTCGATCCCGAGCATGGCTTCCCACTACGCTTGATCGTGCCGCAGCTGTATTTCTGGAAGAGCGCCAAGTGGCTGCGCGGCCTCGAGTTTCGTGCCAGCGACCTGCCGGGGTTCTGGGAGCGACGCGGCTATTCGAATTCCGCCGACCCATGGACGGAGGAGCGCTATAGCTTCTGATCCGCGTAACGCGTTCGAGCAGGAGACCGATCGCGACTTCGACGACATCGAGCGCATCACGCGGAAGTTCGTGCGCTACGCGAAGGCATTCCTGCTCGCTCTGCCACTGTGGCTGATCCTGCTCGTGCTCTTCCCATTTTGGGGGCTCGGCGAGGCCTCGTCGTTCATTGGCGCATCGGTGATTGCCTCCGGAGTGGCACTCGGTGGCGAGCGCATGTTCCGGCGGCCGGAGCGCGGCGAATCGCGCACGGGCGCGCCCGTGCGCCGGCGAATCAATCCCCCCGGACGCGTGACGCTTGTCGTGCTCACGGTGGTGATTGTGCTCTACCTTGTATTAGTGCTTCGGGCCGGTTGATGATCACCGTCCGATCACAGCAGTCGTGTTCCCACACAAGGAGACCGTGAGCCGCATGAGTCCGCTGATTCCGATGGTTGTCGAACAAACATCCCGCGGCGAACGTTCATTTGACATCTATTCGCGCTTGCTTAACGAGCGGATCGTCTTTTTGGGCACGCCCATCGACGACCAGATCGCCAACCTGATCGTCGCCCAGCTCCTGCACCTCGAAAGCGAAGACCCAGACAAGGACATCTCGATCTACATCAATTCCCCCGGGGGGTCGGTGTATGCGGGTCTTGCCATCTACGACACCATCCAATTCATCAAGCCCGACGTGCAGACGATTTGCGTCGGGATCGCGATGAGCATGGGTGCGCTGCTGTTGGCGGGCGGCGCCAAGGGCAAGCGGATGGCCCTGCCGAACGCGAAGATCATGATC
>Ga0182030_10000088_pt1 | contig 132776 bp, 125 predicted proteins | sample 812S3MmetaG_FD_121299 | JGI IMG/M metagenome (GOLD analysis project Ga0182030, IMG submission 121299) | Permafrost microbial communities from Stordalen Mire, Sweden - 812S3M metaG (Illumina Assembly) | ecosystem: Environmental > Terrestrial > Soil > Wetlands > Permafrost | place: Sweden... | reverse complement strand
TTTCTTACGAACTGCCATCGTTTCGATAGTCCTCTCTCCAAACGCTTGCGCGAGTGGTGCTACCGACGGGGCCGTGCGGGCATCCGCCGGCTAGTGTTGCATACGTTATATCACTCAGAAGGAATTTGCGCAACCCGCGCGCGTGATGCGGGACACATCACGTCGACGTGTCGACGAGCGATGCGTAGCGGGCTTCGATCACCCGGCGTTTCAGCTTGAGGGTCGGCGTCAGTTCGCCGTGTTCGATCGTCAGGTCGCGCACCAACACGCCGGTCCAACGAATCTGTTCGAACGTCGCGAGGTCGGCGGTCTTGCGGGTACATTCGGCTGCGACGAATCGCCGAACGTCTTCGCGTCCGACGAGTTCCGCGGGCGGCGTCCCGGACGGAATCTCCATGCGACTGCAGAGCGCCGTCCAGTTCGGTGAGATCAGCGCCGCCGGATGCGGCATCCCGTTTCCGAACACCACCGCCTGCGCGATGAACGGGGAACGCATGACGGCAGTCTCGACGCGGGCCGGTGAGATGAACTTCCCGCCGCTCGTCTTGAAGATCTCGTCCTTGCGGTCGATGATGCGCAGGTAACCGTCGGGATCGAGGGTGCCGACGTCGCCCGTCGCGAGCCACCCGTCGTGCATGCGCGCGGCGGTCGCGGCGGGATTGCGGAAGTAGCCTTGCATCACGTTCGGGCCGCGCACCAGTATCTCGCCGTCCTCCGCGAGCCGCACCTCAACGCCCGGAATCGGCCGCCCAACCGTGCCGACTCGCCACGCACCGGGCCGGTTCACCGTGACGACCGGCGAGCATTCGGTGAGTCCGTAGCCTTCCATGATCGGCATCCCGGCGGCTTCGAACGTCAACGCGATGTCGAGATGGAGCGACGCGCTGCCGCTGACGAAAACGCGCAGGCGGTCGCAGCCCAACTGCGGCCGCAGCTTGCGCAGGACGAGTTTCCGGGCGAGCACGTACTGCAAGCGCAGCCCGATACCGCGCGCGGTACCGGCGAGTTCGGCGGCCTTGTAGCGCCGTCCGATCGCCAGCGCCCACGGCACGAACTTCGCCTTGAGTCCGCCGCCGGCACGCGCTTTGGCAAGGATGCCGGCGATGGTGCGTTCGAAGATGCGCGGCACGCAGAATACGATGACGGGCCGCACCGCGCGCAGATCGTCGAGCAGCGTCTCGATCTGCCGGTTGACGTAGATCTCCGCGCCGCGGATGAAATACCCGAAGACGTTGGTGCTTTCGTAAATGTGCGCGTAGGGCAAGATCGACAGCACGGGATCGCCGGGCCGGATCAGGTCGGAAATTAGATCGAACGCGCCATGCGCGTTCGAGGCGAGGTTGCGGTGCGAGAGCATCACGCCTTTGGGCGAGCCGGTGGTGCCGGATGTATAGATGACGACCGCCAGATCGTCGGGCATCAGCGCGGCCGGTTGCGCACCGAGCATCCCGCGCCCGTGTGCGATCACGGCGCTCAGCGAATTGGGGTCTTCGGCCGGCGCGTCGAACACGATCGGTTCGAGCGCGATGCCCTCGGAGCGCAAGCGTCCGGCGACGGCGGGCGTGTCGACGAAAAGTTCGCGCGCGCCGGAATCGGCGATGATGAAGCGCACTTGGTCCGCGGCTTGGGTGGCATAGATCGGCACCGTCACACCGCCCGCAAAGAGGATGCCGAGGTTCGCGAGGATCCAGTCGACGCGGTTGGGCGACATCAGCGCGACACGGTCACCGGGCGCGAGCCCGCGATCGCGCAGCGTTGCGGCGATCGCGGTAACACGGGCCAGAACATCGGTGGTACCGAGTGCGCTCCAGCGGCCATCCGCAGCGCGTTCGTACAAGACGGGCCGGTCGGGTCCGGAAAGCGCAGCGCTCACAAGATCGACAAGTGTCACGAGGCACCCTTCGTCCAAAACCCGAAGCAGGCCCGGTGATTTCGACCAATTCCGAATTGCGCGGCGCGGTGCAGGCGGCTGCCGAGCGGCTGCGCGGCGGCGTGATCCGCACGCCCACCAATCGCTCGCGCGCGCTCTCGCAGCAGATCGACGGAGAAGCGTACTTGAAGCTCGAGACCCGTCAGGTGACGGGTTCGTTCAAGGAACGCGGCGCCCTCAACGCGCTCTCGCTGCTCACCGAAGAACAGCGCCGGCGGGGCGTCGTTACGATGTCGGCAGGAAATCACGCGCAGGGTGTGGCGTACCACGCCGCGCGGCTTGGAATCAAGGCGACGGTCGTGATGCCCGACGGTACGCCGTTCCTCAAGGTGCGGCGGACGCGCGATTACGGCGCCGAGGTCGTGCTGCACGGCGCGACGTTCGAACAATCGTCGGCGTACGGTTACGAGCTGGTCGAGCGTACCGGCGCCACGTTGATCCACCCCTACGACGATCTCAACGTCATCGCCGGCCAGGCGACGGCAACGCTCGAGCTGCTCGAAGACGCCGGCACTGACCTGGATGCGATCGTGGTGCCGGTCGGCGGCGGCGGCTTGATCGCGGGCGCCGTGCTGGCGGTCGACCTCTTTGGCTCGAAGGCCGAAGTCATCGGCGTCGAGACCGAGTTCTATCCGGCGCTCTACGCCGAAATGAAGGGCGAGCTCGCGATCATCGGAGGGGTGACGATCGCCGAGGGCATCGCCGTCGAGAAGGTTGGCCGCCTGCCGCTCTCGATCGTGCGCGACGTGGTGCGCGACGTGCTGCTCGTATCGGAACCCGCGATCGAAGGTGCGATCGCCTTTCTGCTCGAGGACGAAAAACTCGTCACCGAAGGCGCGGGTGCAGCCGGCGTTGCGGCCATCCGCAGCAACGTCGAGCGCTTCCGCGGCAAGCGCGTCGGCACGCTCCTATGCGGCGGCAATATCGATCTCGGCATGCTCGCGTCGGTGATCGTGCGTTCGCGCATGCGAGCCGGACGCGTGGTGCAGATTCGCGTGCTGATGGTCGACAAGCCGGGCGGCCTGGTTGCGATCGCCACGGCCGTCAACGATGCACATGCCAACGTGCTCGACGTGCTGCACCATCGGCTGTTCGGGAGCGTTCCGGCGAAGTACGCGCAACTCGATCTCACCTGCGAACTGCAGCGCCCCGAAGACATCGAGCAGATCCTCACCAACATCGCCGCCCGCGGCTACGAAGCCACGGTGATCACGGGCTAAACCGGGAACGGGCGGACGACGTTCCTCGCTATGCCTCGTCCGGTGAACCACCCAGATAGATCGCACGCACTCGCGGGTCGGCACTCAGCTCCGAAGCCGTCCCGCTCAATGCGATCTCGCCGTTCTCCAGAACGTATGCGCGGTCGGCGTGCTGCAGCGTCAGGTAGGCATTCTGCTCGACGATGAGGACGGCGGTCCCGCTCCGTTTGAGTCCGGCGAGGATCCCAAAGATTACTTCGACGACTTGTGGCGCGAGACCGGTGCTTGGTTCGTCGAGCATCAACATCCTGGGCCGGGCCATCAGCGCGCGGCCGATCGCGAGCATCTGCTGCTCGCCGCCCGAGAGCGAGAACGCGGTCTGTGATTTGCGCTCGGCCAGGACCGGGAACTGCGCGTAGACGGCGGCGACGTCGGCTTCGATGGTCTTGCGGTCGACGCTGTACGCGCCGAGCCGGATGTTGTCGTCGACGGAGAGCTCGGTGAAGAGCTGGCGCCCCTCGGGCACGTGGAGGCAGCCGAAGCCGACGCCTTGCACGGTCGAAGCGCGCAGCAGGTCGTGACCGTCGAACCGAATCGAGCCGGAGCGCACGTTTGTGTCGATGCGCGATATGGTGCGCAAGAGCGTCGACTTGCCGGCGCCGTTGGGGCCAAGCACGGCCACCATTTCACCCGCCTCAACGGTAAGGCTGATCCCGCGCAACACCTCGAGTTCACCGTAGCCGGCGTGCAGGCCGGAGACCTCGAGCAGCATCAGCCGGCCGTTCCCAAATAGGCCGCGACCACGGCCGGATCGTTGCGGACGGCGTCGGCCGTGCCGTCGGCGATCATCGTGCCGAACTTCAAGACCATCACGCGCTCGCTGATCGACATCACGAGCCGCATGTCGTGCTCGATCAAGAGCAGCGTCATGCCGGCATCGCGCAGCTTCAATAAGTCCGCGGTTAGCGTGGCGCGTTCGCCCGCGTTCAACCCGGCGGCCGGCTCATCGACCAGCAGAAGCCACGGATTCGACGCCGTCGCGCGCGCGAGCTCGACGCGCCGCCGGTCGCCGAAGGCGAGATCCTTCGCGAGCGTCGATGCGAGCGGTTCCAGCCCCAGCCGCACGAGCGTGTCGCGTGCGCGGTCGGTCGCCTCGCGTTCGGAGCGACGTGACGACGGCAACGCGAACAAGTCGGCGCCGAACGACGTGTGCTCGGTGCGAAATGCGCCGGCGATGACGTTTTCGAGCACGGTCATCTCGCCGAAGAGGCGCGCGTTCTGAAACGTGCGTCCGACGCCGAGCGCGGCGACGCGGTGCGGTTGCCGGCCCGTGACGTCGATGCCGCCGATTGTCACGCGGCCCTCGGTGGGCCGGCCGATCCCGCTGATCGCGTTGAACAGCGTCGTCTTTCCCGCACCGTTCGGACCGATCAGCGACGTCAGCGTACCGCGCGTCAGCGTGAAGCTGACGTCGTTCACCGCGACGAGCCCGCCGAATCGCTGCGTGACGTGCGCGACCTCGACAACGCTACTTGTCACCCCGAGCTTGTCGAGGGGCAGCGCAAATGTCGACGATCGAGGCTGTCCCTCGACTACGCGCCCTTCGGCGCTCCGCTCGGGATGACCGGGGCGAAAGCGCGAGCGGATCAAGCCGAAGGCGCCGTTGGGCGCGGCAATCACCACGGCGATCACGAGCACGCCGTACACCACCTCGCGCGTGTTCTCGAACTGATGTCCGCTGATGTCGAGAAAACCGAGCAGCGCGGCGCCGATCAGCGCGCCCGACACGCCGCCGCTGCCGCCGAGCACGACCATCAAGAGCAGGCTGAACGAGAGTTGCGGGCCCACCGCGTCCGGTACGACGATGCCGAGAAATGCGGCGTAGACCGCACCGGCGAGGCCCGCCAGTGCGCCCGAATACGCGAACGCCAAGATCTTGTAGCGGCGCGTGGGCACGCCCAAAACTTCGGCGGCGAGTTCGTCATTGCGAATCGCTTCGAACGCGCGTCCGGACCGCCCGCGCAGCAGGTTGAGCGTGAGCAGCGCAATGCCGAGCGCGAGGATCCACGCGAACCAGTACGCCGGATAGCCGGAAATCGTCAACGCACCGAAGCGCGGATACGGAATGTCCTCGATGCCGATCGCCCCACCCAAGAATTTCGTTTCGTGGAAAATGCCGGCGCAGATTAAGCCGAACGTAAGCGTTGCCATCGCGAGGTAGTGGCCGCGAAAACGCAGCGCGATGAAGCCGAGGCCGAGCCCCACGATCGTTGCGCCGGTGATCCCGATCAGCGTTGCGAGCGGCCACGAGAGCCACGCCGGCAGGTTCCACCACGTCGTCAGCGACGCGACAGCGTACGCGCCGATGCCGAAGAAGCCCGCAGCGCCGAGCGAGATCTGGTTGACGTTGCCGAGCAAGAGCGAGAGCCCGATCGCCGCGATCGAGAAAATCGCGGCGTACGTTCCGGCTTGAGCGAAGGTCGCGTTCCCGGCCGCGAAGATACCGAACGCGACGACGATCAGCGCGAGGATCGGCAGCGTGCGCGTGTCGGCGCGCAGCCGCGCGATCAATCGCGCACCGCGCTGCGCGCGCCGAAGAGTCCCTGCGGGCGCAGCAAGAGGGCGACGAGCAGCAGCGAGTAGACGACCGGATCGGACACGCCGTACGAAACGCCGGGCAACCCCTGGATCAGTTTCTCGACCACGCCCACCAGCAGCCCGCCCGCGACACAGCCCAGCGGTGACTCGAGCCCGCCGACGATCGCGCCGACGAAGCCCTTGATGGCGATCGCCGTGCCGCCCGCGCCGCCGACGAGGGTGATCGGGCCGATGATCGTGCCGCCGTACGCGGCCAGGGCAATCGCAAGCCCCACGCTGACCGCGCGTGCGCCGGTCACGTCGATCCCGACGAGCTTCGCGCCGGTCGGGTTGTTGGCCGCCGCCCGGATCGCCTTTCCATAATAGGTGCGTTCGAAGAAGAGATAGAGCACGACGAGCGCGGCCAGCAGCAACCCGAGCACCCAGATCGATTGGACTTGAATCGAGACGCCGCCGACGGTGATCGCGTCGGACGCATCGCCCGTGAAGGCCGGCAACGGTTGGGGCAAGCTGCCCCAGCCCGGGACGAGCGCGTGACCGTAAAGGAGGATGAACACCGTGCCCAGCGTCGCGATCGTGAGCGGGATTTCGCCCGAGCGTCCGGCCGGGCGCAGCACCAGGCGTTCGTAGAGCAGGCCGAGCACGAAGCCCGCGAGCGTAGCTCCGGCCAGCGCGAACCACGTGTTCACGTGGAAGAGCTGCACGAACGTCAGCGCGAGCAAACCGCCGACGATCGTGAACTCGCCTTGGGCGAAATTGACGATCCGGGTGGCCCGCAGGATGATGTGTATCCCCAAGGCCACGAGCGCGTAACCGCTGCCGACGGTCAGTCCCGCGACAAGGAGTTGGAGCATAGCTGGCCTAGAATCCGAATGGAAGAAACTTTCTCCTGTGTGCTAAGGGGTCTACTTTGATGCGTTTACTGCGAAATTTGACGTGTAGCGCCGTGCTGCTCGCGCTCTTCACCGCTCCGGTGAGTGCTGCGGTGAAGCCGTCGGGAACGCCGGTAACGATCGGTGCGATCCTCTCGATCACGGGACCGTATGCACCGCTCGGCGAGCCCGAGCGCAATGCGATCCAGATCGCCGTCGCCGACGTCAACGCGTCGGGCGGCATCAACGGCCGGCCGCTGCAGGTCACCATTCTCGACGATGAGAGCAAGGCCGACGTCGCGCAGCAACTCGCGACGCAGTTGATCGGGCAGAAGGTTTCCGCAATCGTGGGCGGTTCGATTTCGCCGACCAGCGAAGCGATCGCGCGCGCCGTTAACGACGCCAAGATCCTCCAGGTGTATCTCACCCCGACGCTCAGCGTGTGGCAAGCGAAAGACGGCATCCGCAAATACACGTTCGAAGCGACGCCGCACAACGAACTCGAAGTAACGAAGCTCTTCACGTTCATGAAGAACACGCTGCACACGAAGAAACTCGCCGTGCTGCACGACGATCAGCTCTACGGCACGCAGGGCACGCAAGTTGCCGAGGCCGAGTCGAAGGCGCAGAACGTGCCGATCGTCGATGAAGAAGCCTACGCCGTAACCGCTACCGATGTCACGCCGCAACTGCAAAAGGTCAAGGCGGCCGGTGCCGACACGATCCTGATCTACACCGCAGCGCCCTCGGCGGGCATTCTCGTGCGCCAGGTTCATCAGCTCGCGGTCGGCACGCACCTCATCGGTACGACGGGGATCGTCTCCGATAACTTCCTCAAGGTCACCGGCAAAGACGGCGACGGCGTCTACGCCGACATGGACCTCGACCGCACGTACCCCAACGCGATCCAGAAGAAACTCCTCGCCGCTTACCGCTCGGCCTACAACGCCGGCGCGAACAATTTCGCGTCGTTCGCGTGGGACGCCGTGCACCTCGTCGCTTATGCGCTGCGCACCGCCAAGAGCACCGACGGCGACAAGCTCGTCAGCGCATTCGAATCGATGAAGCCCTATACGGGAACGACCGGCACGTACAAGTTCACGTCCACCGATCACAACGGCTTCAACGCGCAAGACATCCGCATCGTCATCGACCACAACGGCGTTTGGGAAACGCTGCCCAAACAGTAACCGAGCGCCCTCTGACACGGGGGTTTTCGGATGGGGTTTTCCTGGGCATGAATGCGGAAACGCCGACATCCACAGAGGAGAACCCACATGCGTCCGATCTTTCGACTGAGCCTGATCCTCCTAGCCCTTTTCCTGGCCATCGCACCCGCGATGACGCTGGCGCAATCCACGGGAACCTCGAATACCAATTCGACCACCACCACGACGACGGGGCCCGCGTCCGGCGGCTCGACGACGGTGACCGCACCGGGCGCCGGTTCGACGACGACGGATAAATCGACCACGACCGACGGCACGACGACCAGCACGACCACGAGCAACGTGCCGTGGGTGTGGATCGTTGTCGGTGCCGTCGTACTCATTGCGATCGTCGGCATCATTGCGGCTAACGGGCGCAGCACCACGCGAATCGGGAGCTGATGACCGAATCCGGCGGCGAACGCAAACGCTGCGATAACCTGGCGTGCCTCTGCGAGGTTCCGCTCGCAGAGGCCACGTGCAGCGCATACTGCGATTCACCCGAAGGTCGCGATCCGGCAAACATCCGTTGCGGATGCGGTCACGCATCGTGCGAAAAGCAAATGCAGACGCAGCTGCACGGCGGGATCGGCGCCGAGAGTCCCTAACCGTCAGGGGTGATCGGCATAACACGAACGGCCCCGCTCGTCCTCGCACCCAAGATGGCCGCCGCCATCTGGGGCGGGGATGCGCTCGTGAAACGCTACGGCAAACCCGGCGATCCCACGGCGCTGCTGGGCGAGTCGTGGGAATGTTGGGATGAAAACACGGTCGCCGGCGGCGCATTTGACGGCGAAACGCTCGCCGCGGTGCGCGCGCAACTCGGTCGCGATCTCACCGGCCCGGCGGATCCGGCGCAGCGCTTTCCCGTGCTCACGAAGATCATCGATGCGCACCAGGCGCTCTCGGTGCAAGTGCATCCGGACGATGCGTACGCGCAGCGCGTCGAACACCAGCCTGTCGGCAAGACGGAGTGCTGGTATATCCTTGCCGCCGAACCGGGCGCGGAACTCGTGCTGGGCTGGACGCGCGACACCGACCGCGCTGAGTACGAACGCCGCGTCGCGGACGGCACGCTCGGCGACATCCTGCGCCGCGTGCCCGTGAAGCCGGGCGAGGCCTACTACTTACCCGCCGGAACGCTGCACGCGATCGGTGCCGGCATCCAACTCTTCGAAACGCAGCAAGCCAGCGATCTGACCTACCGCATCTTCGACTGGAATCGCGTCGGCGCGGACGGCAAGCCGCGCGAGCTCCACGTTGCCAAAGCCGCCGACGTCCTTGATTTTCGCGCCACGTTCCCCGGCGCGATGACGCAGCTCGACTTCACCGCCGGCGGCATCCAACGCACCGTCGCGATCGCCGACCGGCGCTTCGCCGTCGAGCGGCTACGCGTCGCGAACGCCGGCGGAACTATTACGACCGACGGCCGGCCGCTGGCGATCATGGCGATGGAAACTTCGTTGGCCGTGGGGAGCGCGGCGGGCGACGTTTCGCTGCGGCCGTGGGAAAGCGCCGTGGTCCCGGCTGCGGCCACGCGCGTCGCCTTCGGCGGCCCGGGTGAAGCGTTGCTGGTGCGGGTCGATCCGGACCTCGCCGCGCTACGCGCCGCGGCAACGGCGGCCGGGGTTGCCTCCGATGTCCTCGAGCGCTTCTGCGGTCAGTTCAGCGGCGTTTCTCGGCCCGCGTAGGGCCCACGCGTGACGGCCAGAGCAGCGGTTCGGCCTGGGGCTCATCGCGCACCACGGCGATGATGAAGGCGGCGGTCAGCACGATGAAACAGCCGGTCGTGACGAGGGCGATCCCGGGCACGGGGCCGTCGTGGGCGTAGCGCCAGGCCGCGGCCAGGCCATATCCCGCCGTTGCCAACCAGCCGGTACTCGTCCACCGCGCGCGGGTGCCGAGCACGGCCAGCGAGCGCAACGCCAGGACGGCGACCGCGACGTCAAAGACGACGTAGGAGAGGTTCACCCGGGCGTTTAGAGGCGGCGCACCGGGTAAGCCGCCCGGCCCGGCAGACGCCGCCGCACGGCGGCCACGACGATGATCGCGCCCACCACCAGCGCCGCGATGACGGCCGCGATGACCAGCAGTTTGAGCAGGAACGCGAGCACGGCCAGGGCCAGCAAGGCCGCCGCCACCACCAAGAATACGCGCAGAAACAATCTCATCGTCGAAGCTCCCTTCACCCGATCTACTCGGCTCATCCTGTGCGGGTTTCGGACCGGCCGGACCGATGGTGATCCGGGTCATCCCGGACCAGCTTGCCTTTCTCGGCCCGGCGGAGCAAAATAGGCCTATGGGCAGCACCGGAGCTATCGACACCGCCGTTTCCGCGTTGAGCGCGGGGGGCGCCGCCTCGTCGATCGCCGTTTCGATCATCAGCCAAACCGAGTCGGCGCAAGCGCAGCAGATCGCCACGCTCTTCAGCTCGATCGGCCTCGGCGGACACGTAAGCGCCTACGCGTAACTAGCCGGCGGTGCGTACCGCCGTTTGCACGATCGCCGCGCGAAACTATCTCGCGCTGGTGTCTTCTTTATTCTCGTCGCTGGTGGAGTTCGAACCGGGCTACGATCGCTTCGTCCTCGTGGCGCGCCTTCGAGCGTTAGGCCGCCGGTTTTTTCAGTTGCGCGTCCGGTGGCGTTACAGCGCCTGACCGGGGCCATGCCGCCGCGCCGCGCAGCCACCCGACGAGCGTCCCCGCGCCGTAGGTGAGGTGGGTGAGGTAGATACCGGCGGCGACGAGCCAAGAACTCGCGCGTTCGGCGCGCGCTGCGCGCACCGCTTCCCACGCCACGAGCGCAGCGTACAGCCCGACGATGAACCCCGCGGCGAATCGCCAGCGCCGTTGCGCAATGGCCGCAAACAGCAGTCCGTGCCCAAGCACGAACGCTGCCGGCACCGCATAGGCGGCGTCGCTGCGCGACGTGCTCAAACGCCGCAGGAAGAACCCGCGAAAACGCCCGTAGGCCCAGACTTGCTTTAGATGCCCCGCGAAGACGGCCCGGCGATGATGGTAGACGAGCGCCGTCGGGTCGTAGACGATGCGCGCGCCGTCGCGGGCGGCAAACATGCACAGCAAGATGTCTTCGCCCGGCCAGTAGCGCACGCTCGCTTCGGCGTCGCGCAGAAACGCGTCGCGCCGCACGAGCAGGTTGCACGATGCAAGTGCTTCGACGTCGCGCTGCGCTTCCGCGACGTAGCGGTGACGCGTGGTCGCGGTGACGAGTGCCGAAGAGAAGATCGCGCCGCTCGCGCGTTGCCGCGGGGTATCGCCTTGCGCCGTAACGGCGGGACCGCCGGCGCCGACGACATCGGGATCGGAGAAGTGCCGCACGGCGTTCGCGAGCCAGTCGGGATCGGGATATGCGTCGTCGTCGATGAAGGCGAGGATTTCCGATGTGGTAGCTTCCGCGGCGATCTGGCGTTTACGATTCGGCAGCACGGGCCCTGATGCGATGACGTGCAGTCGCGCGCCGTCGATCGTCAACGGTGCGTCGGGCACGACGTAGATGTCGAAGTTCCGGTAGGTCTGATGCTCGAGGTGCGCGAGGCATTCGCGCAGATGTGGCCCGGCCGTCCGCAGCGGAATGACGACCGAGACGGTTGGTGCGATTAGCGTGAGATGCGCACGACGTCCATCGTGCCGGTATTGACGCCGTCGTTGACGACGGCATAGACGTAGCCGTTGCCGCCGTCGAAGAGCGCATCGACGACACCGCTTCCGCTCGGCGAGGGAATGTTGAGCGTGGACGAGCCGCCGCTCAACGGCAGGTCCTCGACGGTGTGATTTCCGTTGTCCGAAAACGCCGTGCCGTCGGGCCCGATGGCCAGTTGCCACGGTTGCGTGGTCGGCGTATTCGTGAATGCGCCGGCGGTGTAACGCACGGGTGCGTTAAACCCGTCCCAGGCATAGACGGTTTTTCCCGCGTGATCGAGCGCATACACGCCAAGCGTGGCGCCCACGGCAAAACCCAACGACTGCAACCGGGCGTTCATTACGTATCCCGGTTTGACGGCTTTCAGGCGCTTCCCCGTACCGCCGGACAGCCCGGTTACCGAATGTGATCCAGGGCGACGTACGCGGCCGCAAGCTGGGAACCCGAGCCGATTCGGCCGTCGCGCACGGCTTCGCGGAGCTCGTCGATGGTTGCCGTTTCGACGACGATCGCCTCGGTCGCGTCCAGGGACTGCGCGAATTTCAGAACGGCGTTCTCGATCAGGAACACGTGGAAGCTGGCGTTGGAACTCGTCGGGTCGGCGAAGAGCGAGCGCAGCAGCCGCGGCGGATCGCCGGTGTAGCCCGTCTCCTCAGCCAGCTCCCGAATCGCACAGGCATCGGGCGTTTCATCCGGGTCGATCATCCCGGCCGGAAGCTCGAGCACGATCTGCGCGATACCATGTTTGTATTGACGTACCAAGACAACGCGGCGCTCAGGCGTCAGCGCGGCAACGATCGCAAAGCCGCGGCTCTCGCGAACGAAGTAGTTCTCGATGACTGTACCGTTGGGTAGTTCGACCGTATCGCTCCGAACGCGCAGAAACGGCTCGTTCACGCGATATGTTGACGACCGTACGGTCCAATGGTGGAGCGGTTCGTCGCTCATACGTTATGGGAAATCTCGTGGGAGGTGCGGAAACACTCTGTCAACGCGCACGATGTCGCGCAGCGGAGAAACCGAACCATCGAACCGATACGCATCGGCAGCTATTACGACACCACGTCCGGCACCCTCTGGAAAGACGGGACATATTACCCGCAGGGGACGCGCGTGCTCGTGACCGGCTTGCACCTCGATCAGGGCTATTGCGTTCGTTTCCCCGACGCGGACGGTCGTGAGGTCGACGACGAGACCGAGCCGTTGGAGACGTGGGAAGATTGGGAAGAGCTCGACTTCCTCGCACCCGAGGGGACGGTCGAACGTGGCGGGACGTTACCCGCGAGCGTGCTCAGCGAAGCGCGCGAGGTGCTCGATGACGCCGAGGACGGCTGTCACTTGCATCTGCACGAATCCGACGACGACTAGGCTCTCGCGCTGCGCCGGTGGCGTTGCGGACGCGGCGGTACGACGGCAAACATGCGGTACATTGGCAGCGATGTTTGGACCTCACGCAGGTTCGCCCACATCGGCAAGAGCTGCTGCTCGGCAACCGGGCTCACGAGGACGATCACGGGCTTGCTGAGCGACCATCGCTCGTACCGGTCGCTGTACTCGTTGGGGTTCGCGGCGACGATCGTGCGCGCGTCCAACGCGTGCTCAACAAACGCGCCGTAGCCAAGCGCGGCGGCATCGTTCCACTGCGCGACGATGACAGCTTTCTTCGGGGTTTCGCTGCGCACCGCAGCGATGATCGCTTCGCCGTCTTCGAAGCGGCGAGACGTGGTGCGTGGACGGTTCTGCGTGAGCGTGAACGCTACGGTGAGCGCAAGCGCGAGCCCAACGGCGATGCGTACGCCGTTCGCGGGAACCTTCGGTAGCGGCAGTTGCCCGCTCGCACCGGCTAGCGCTGCAGTAATCGCGAACGAGAGGAAGAGATACCGATCGAGGTGGCTGTCGAGGCGGTACGCGTGCGCGAACGCAATCGCGCCGAGCGCGGCGATCCCGACCACGCTCAATGCTCGACGGTTTGTAATGGCGAGCGCGAGGAAGCCGACGACTGCCAGAAAGAGCAACCCGGAGGGGTATTGCGCAGAGACAAGCTTCAGCCATAACGTTGCCGCTTCGGGAAGCGCACGTGGATCGGCGGCGTACTCTACGCTGTAGGCGGCGCGAGACTTGCGACTCAGTACCTCGTCGAGGAAACCCGCGAGCGTCCGCGGAGCGTGGCTATCCCAATCGAATCCGCCTATTAGGTGAAGTGGCGCCGCGGTGGTCGGATCCAGTCCATTCGCGGCAACGATGACTGAACGCAGCGGCAAATAGGCGTAGAACAACATCGGCAGCGCGAACAGGGCGCCGGCCGTCGCGAACGCCCTTCTCGTTAGGGTGCCGCGCTGCCAAATGAGCGCGACCCCAATGGCAGGCAGCACCCAGATTGCGGCTGGGTGTGTCGCGACGCCGAACCCGCAACACGCGCCGGCTGCAATGAGAGCGCGGTGATTGCCGGAGCGTGCGTAGATGACGCTTGCGAGGAGGCTATAGAGGGCAAGCGTCTCGGCGAGCACCTGGGAGTTCGCGTGCAGTGCCCCATTCCACACGGTCGTCCCGAACGCGAACGCGCATCCCGCGAACGTGGCTGCGAACACATCGCCGCCGATCGCAACGGTTAGCAAAACGACGCCCGCAGCGCTCAATGCCGTGCAGAGGGCCATGAGCGCATCGATGCGCCAAGCGACCGTCGAGAAGGGCACGGCATGGGAAAAGAGCCATCCCACTAGTACGAACGCGGGGAAGCCGGTCGGGTGCGGGATGCCGAGAATGTAGGGGACGGTTTGGGCTTCGGCCTCGTCCCCGATCCCGACGCCCGTCGGCAGCATCGACCCGTAAATCGCGAGTGCCGCAACGAAAACGAGCGCCGCAGCTAACGTGATGCGGCGTCGTTCACGCATGGGTACCCGTTATCTAGCCTCCGCTGTTCTGAATCGTGACCGCTCCGGTTGCGGGATTGTAATTGAGCTGATCCGCAAACCAGTTTGAATCTGAGTTGGGGAGAAATGAGCTGTTGTTGTAGAGAAACGATATGCCGGGGTAGGCACCTTGGCTGCCATTCGTTACATCGTTGTAGATCGTGTAGGCTGGATTCACCGCGGTTGCAGTGGCATTTATGTAGTCGCAACTGCCGTCCCACGAAAGGCTGTAGACGCCGGGGATCGTCGTTTGCACGATCTTTGAGGTGCCACTACTTGAAACACCGCTCAACGTCGCGGGTGCGGTTCCTCCGTAGCCGGCAATCGGGACAAACGATCCGGTTGAGTCCGCTGTGTAGACAGCGACCTGCGCCGAAGCCGGACAGATGAAGTCGTCCAGCCCATAATTTTGATTGTTCATGATTTCCGGATCGTTGAAGGCGAGGTCCGTTATGCCAATGTTATAGACGTTCATCTGCATCGTGAGCGAGAGTGTAAGGCCTTGCCCGGCCGTAAAGGAACCGCCGTCGGCTTCGCCGATCGCCAGCACGTTTTGGTCAGCATAATCCCACTCGACCGCGACGATTTGGTTGCTCGCGTTAGAAAAGAGCGGCACGGAGACGCTCTGAGTGCCGTCTCCCGTCTGCACCACGCACAACGAGTCGGGTGCTTCGGTCCCGCCGTCGATCGCCGGGATGATGCTCCCGTCGACATAGATGTCGAGGATATTGCCGGGGCAGATGCCCCCCCCGGGGCTCGGTGCCGGTAGAGGGTTGACGTAGAGCGGTCGCTGTGATGAGCGGGCGTTGCTCGATGCAAGAACCCTGCTCCTTGAGATGCCGCGCGGTATCGCTCGCACGTGCTGGCCGTTCTTCGCCGTAACGACTTTCGGTAAGGCCAGCGTCAATTGCGCCGTTCCGACCGAAGTACGGTTTGCGGCGGATGGTGCCGGCGTTGCGGCGGTCTGTGCCGTCGCAGCGTGCGGCTGAGGTGATGAAGAACCCCCGCCGCCGCAGGATGAGAGGGTGAGGACTGCTGCGGCGCATGCGGCCAGAAGCTGATAGCTGCGTCGCATTAGTGGCTCCTCACCTTGTTCTGGATGGTTACGCTAGAACTGTCGTAATCGACCCGCAGCACGCTGGTTTGCCCGGTCGCGTCGACCGTTGCGGTAAGTGCGCAAGCGCTTTCTGCGGACCCGAGATTGTATGTCGTCAAGACGACGTACGGCGAAGCCGCGAAGGTCTGGTATGGCGTCGAGGCGGGGGGATAGGTCACCACGCCGGTGCAGGACCCGTTATCGGTGATTGTCACATTGCCGGTGTAATTGGGCGCATTCGATGTCAGGCCCAAGGCAACGGAGCCCGAACCTGTATAGACACCTGACGCTTGACTGAGCGTGGGGAACTCGAGTACTGCGGGCGTCGACGCGGTAAACGCCGGGCCGTCAACTTCGCCCGAGATCGGGTAGGGTGTCGTCGGGTTGTTCGCCCACGAGACCGCTACCGGGTAGTCGGTCAGCGTCACAGTGCCGGGATTGGTGCTGGCCGGACTGCCGTTCGCGGGATTGTACAAAACGGGAACGAGCTGGGTGCCGGCGACTTCCGTCGCTGTGAACGTGACCGACGGTTCCGAACCTGTTCCGGCAAAACTGAATGCGGGCGTCGACGTTCCGAACGAAAGATTTGGCAGTACAGGCATCGTCACAGCCGAAGCTGACGTCACGTCGGCTGCGTTTTGCGTTACGGTGAGGCCGGTGATCTGGTGGAAATTCGAATCGATCAGGACGCCTGGCGTTGTAATTACATCCTCGTCCCAATCCCTGGCCACCGCGGTAAAGGTGACGTTGTTGTTGCTTTCTGTTGAATCGGCGATGAAGCTGCCCACGGAGGGCGTCAGGTTGAAGTAGGCGACGACGCCGTTGAGGGTGATCGAGAGCGGGCTGTTATTCCCGGCGGTCACCGTGAGGTTGTTGACCGAGCCGGCGGCAATCAAGAATTCGCAGTCGTCGTACAGATAGAGCGTCGCGGTGTAGTTGGAGCCGACCGGGACTTGGAAGGTGGCGGTGCAAGAACTCTGGTTGCAAGAACTCGTATCGTCGACCAGCACCGTGGCCCCGGAACTGATGACGAATTCCATGAACTGGGTGGCGCCCGAGATGAACGTCGGGTCGCGGCGAGTACTCGCCTCGACTTGCCCCGCGTAGATGTGTTGTTGCATACCGAGTGCGCGAAGAGAGGCGGTCGGCGAAGTGTTCGACATCATTCGCAGATGCGCGTCGTTGTGCTTCATGCCGTAGAGCGCGTTAAGCTGCGCCGTTAGCGCGGCCGGCGGCGCAGTGCGCGCCGGGACCTTGATTGAGACCGTCAACGGTGAACTCGGTCCCGTAAAGTTGTTGTTGACCTGAGTCGGATTCATCGATGCCACCGCAACGGGTGACGCGACCGTCGAGGGTGCGCTACTGCTCCCGCCGCCGCCACTGCAGGCCGCCAGAATAACGCCGAGCGACACGAGCGTTCCGGCGGCGATAAATGTGGTTCGCATTGCAGTGCGCCTCATTGTCCGGTCACCGGTAGGCAGCCGTCCCCTGGTGGGCACGTTGCCGCCGGCGTTGGGAACGAAACGGTGATTTGCGCGAAGGAGTTCGCGAGGGGTGTCGGTAGGGCCGTCGGTGTTGTGTTCGGCGCCGGCGTTGGGAGGAGCGAAGTCGCACTGGTGTAGCCGAAGACGTAAGCGTCCTGAGACGGATTCACGCCGCCGGTGGCACTGACCGATGCAGTTACGATGTCACTCGGCGAGCATAGCGCGAAGCTCCCGTAAAAGGCACCTGTTGTTGCGCTCCCGCCGGATGTGCACGGGGACGGATCGTTTATCCCATAGGCGACGCTAAGTGTTACATCAGCCGTGGTAAGGCCATAGTAGTTCTCACCCTGAGCATCGACGTCGAACGCGAGTTGTAAGTAGATCGGCGAATTGTAGGCCGACGGGTTGAGGATCGGGTTGCCCGAGCTGTCGGCGGCCTCCACGAAAATCTGGGTTGAATTGATCGTCGTGCTAACCGGCTGGTTCTGACTTCCCGTGGCACGGCGGATCGCTTGCGCACCGGTGCCCCGCGCGATTGACCCGGGGATTCCGAACGTGCCGAGGAACGGTTCGCCGGCGACGACGACCACGCTTGCGACCTGCGCATTGAGCACAATCGAGGCGGTGTTCGTGGTGTTTTGTCCGACGCTGAGTACGACCGCACCGCTACCGGTCAAGGTGCCGGTGCCGTTCGCCGTGCTGTAGGTTTGCGCGAGGAAAACGTCTTGACCGATCGGGGCGTTCACCGGCAGCGTGCAGGTGAGCGCTCCGGTGTTCGCGTTCGTCGTGCACCCGGCGCTAGATGCTGTTAGACCGAACGTTTGCGGTGAACCGGTGCTTGCTGCGCCGTTTTGCTGCAAGAGCGTGAAAACGATCGACTCCGTGCCCGTGCCGATGGCCTGAGCGCTACGCGCCGAAGCGGCGGCATAGCTGCCCTTCGCCATGGTGATCGAGACGGCGTCGACGGCGTAGCCTGCCGGCAGCACTGGGGTCGGCGTCGCGACCGCAGCCGGGGTCGGCGTCGCGATGACCGGGTTGGTGCCGCTAGGAAGCGCTGTCGTGCCGCCGCCGCCGCCACCGCCCCCGCCACATGCGGCAAGGGCCGCAATAACCGCGAGAGCGATCAGATTTCGTTCTTTGATCATCGTGCTCGTGTCCCGACTCCGATCGAAAAATCGCCCAACAGGTATGCTTTTAAGGCCGCCTGAGCAGCCGTCGTCCCCACTTAACAGTAGTCGACCTGTTGCCCGTCCCGCATTAGTGCCAACATAATCAGGTGGCTGCTAGCGAACTGGCAAGGGAACATTTACAGGGCTGGGCTACCGTGCCCTGGCCCAGCCGTTACACTGTGACTTAACGTTTAGTCGAACTGCTAACCTTAACAGCCATGCTCGATATTCGCCCGTCGTCTACTAGTGAAGAAGCCCGAGCAAGGAGCGGCGAAGACGCTTCGGTGACCGTTTCGCCGATGCGGCCCTGGCAGAATGCAATGGCCATCGTGGCCGCCTTCCTGGTCGCCGGGGCACTCCTGCCGTGGGAGTTACGCCTGGCGTGCGCGTTCGGAGCGATCGGGATCGTCCTGCTCCTGTTCGTAATGCGCATCCGTTCGCACCGGGTCAAGGTCACGAAAGCCCGGACGGCCGATGTCTACAGCCAGGTCGAGCGGTTGCGGGCCGCGCGCAAGAGTCGCCTTGAACGGAAGATTCGCTAAATGATTACTGCCTTCGTCATGCTCAGCGTCGAGCCGGGTCGCGTCAAATCGCTGGCCGAGGAGCTCCTTGCGGTCAAGGGGGTGACCGAGGTATATAGCGTCGCAGGCCCGTTCGACCTGATCGCGATCGTGCGCGTCCGCGAGCACGATCAGCTGAGCGACCTCGTGACCGAGGTGATTGCGAATCGCCCCGGGATCACGAGCACGGAAACGATGATCGCTTTCCGCGCGTTCGCGAAGCGCGAGCTCGACGCCGTGTGGGACATCGGCGTCGATTAACACTCGTGCGGCAATAGCCGCTGCCCCAGTGGCGCTCTTCACTGCACTGGGGGCTCTCTGCGCGTTCCTTTTTATCGATGGCAAGAGCCTCTCGTTCGACGAAGGGATTAGCGTTTGGTTCGCGGGCCTTAGGTGGCTCGATTTGTGGAACAGCTTGCACCAAGTTGATGGCGTGCAAGCTCCCTACTATGTGGTGCTCCACATTTGGACGACAGCCTTTGGCTCCTCGCCAGTGGCTGTGCGCAGTCTTTCAGGCGTGTTTTCCGTCGCGACAGTACCCGCTATTTATCTCCTTGCTCGAAGCCTTGTCGATCGCAAAACGTCTCTGCTCGCGAGCCTTTTTTGCTCGACGTCGGTCTTCGTCGTAACCTACGCTCAGATCGCGCGTCCGTACGCATTGGAGAGTTTTAGTTCGATCCTCTCGTTGTTGGCATTCGTTTATTTCCAGAAACGGCCGACACGCTTAGGCGCCTTCGGTTATGTGGCCATTTCCGGCGTCGCAATATACCTACACCCTTTCGCCCTCCTCATGATCGCTGCCCAACTTGTTTCACTGCCACTGCTGACCCCGAATTGGCGCAAGCAACTACCGATTTCAATGATCATGGCGTTGACGCTGGCGCTCTTATATACTCCGATCGCCGTCTTGCAATTGAATGATGGCCTCTCCCAGTTTGATTGGATCCCGCGACAAGAGGACATCGTTTCCCTGGGCCGGCCTCTCGTCGCTTTCGCCGGTTCAATCGCACTGGCTATTGTGATGATACTGTGTTCCTCTGCTTTGTTTTTTGTCGTGCGAGATCGCGAGCAACGGAATCACCTAGGTGTCTTGGCGATATGGTTCGGGTTCCCAATTGGACTGGGATGGGCAATTTCGTTTTATCACCCGGTGTTCGTTTCGCGCTATTTTGCTTCCGCGTTTCCTCCGTTTGTGATTCTCGTTGCGTCAAGTGTCCGCTCCATACGCTCCGAAATCGTCTCGGGTCTCGCGACGATCCTCATCGTGGCTCTCTCGATAGGTGCTGTCTGGTCGGGACGAAACGCTTCAAGCCAGGATATTCGCGGCGCCGCGTCACTTGTTTCTCAGAACGCGACAGCGCATGACGCCGTGGTGATCTTTCAGCCTGCAGCCATTTTTGCGTTCCAAGAAGAGCTCGAACATCGCGGAGAGGTCCTCCGCGCGCCAATAGTTTATCCGCTCGTCGAGGCGCGCTCTTGGTCTCAGGATCTTCGGCGCATCGACCCGAGCCTGTTTCCTCTCGGACATTACGATCATATTTGGTTAGTAACCATCGATCTAGATCGCACTCACTACGCAGCACTGATGGCACACCTCGCTAAGAAGTACGTCGAAGAAAGCTACCAGCAATACAGCAACGTCGCCGTGCAACGTCTCGACGCGCGGCGTCCAGCCAGCCCGTTGCCATCACATCTCTTCGACGGCGTCGTTCCACCCGCGGAATAAGCTTCCGCGATCGCCGCGATCGGTGCCACTGAGGCGTTCGATGGCACGTCGGTGCAGGAACAGGTCGAAGGCCGTGCGCGTTGCAGCATCCGGCCATCGCAAGCTACCGCCGCATCGCAGATCCGCAAGGTCGATGGTGAACGCATAGCGCGCCGCACCGGCCTCCAGCATGCCGTCATACGTGCCGGCGACCGGTGTCGCCGATCGGTTACGGGATCGAAACGTGAGGCCGTCGGCGGATGCGGCTACGGCATCGAGCGCATAGGCCGTTTGCGGGTCGTCGATGTTTCTGATGCTCGCGGGCAGTTGCTCGGCAAAGCGCGTCGTCGCGCGGCGATTCCGTGCACAGCGGCGTTCGAGTGCCAAGAGACGGGCGGCGGTGACGACGTGGTATGCCGCCCATACGACGATAATAGCAAGTGCGCCAAGGCCAAGGTGTGAGCGGCGGCTGAACGACTCAAGGCATGCGAAAGCGATCGCCGCCGACGAGAGAGCCAACAGCCCTTCCGCAAAGTGCATCTCCGGCGCGCGCGTCGGTGCGCCGTGCGTCTTCGGCGTCACGCGCCAGCGGTGCGCACCGTGGGCCGTGAATGCGGCCAGAATCGAGGCGGGAGCGCGAGCGAGATTGTAGACGGCACTTTCGTCCACACGGAGGTGACCGCGTGCGAACTCGCTGGCGGTAACGTTCGTCGCCAGAAAATACGGCAAAAAGTGGAGCAGAAAACTCTGCGCGTTCGTTTGCAGCGGCACGATACCGGTGAACAGTATCGCGATCGGCAACACGTAGATGAACAGGTGCCGCCAGCCCTCGAGGTTGGTCGCGGCATGAATGATATAGGCGAGGCGCTGGCGCGCAGTCAGCGCCGGATGCGCGAAGAGATTTTCACAAAAGAGCAGCTGCAGCGTGTCTTGCGACCAGCGCAAACGCTGCACGCAATATGCGGCCGCATTGAGCGGCCCCATTCCCGCCGAAAGAATCTCGGGATGGAAGACGGAACCCCAACCCGCGGCGTGGAGCCGGAACGAGGTGTGCACGTCCTCGCTGATTGTGCCGGTCGCAAAGCCGCCGATTTCATCGAGGGCGCGGCGGCGCAGCACGGCCGATGAGCCGCTGTAGATCGTCGCGTTCGAGGCGTCGCGGCTGCGCTGGATCACCCGGTGGAAGAACGATGCCCCGTTCGACGTCGCGCGTGCCGGTCTTAGGTGGTCGAACGAATCGGTGTTGAAGAGCTCTTGCGGCGTTTGCACGAACGCCAGGCGTTCGTCGCCGAAATAGCCCAACGTGCGATCGAGGAAGCGCGCATCCGCGACGTGGTCGGCATCGAAGATGGCGATGAAGTCGCCGTGCGAGAGGGCGAGCGCATGATTGAGATTCCCGGCCTTCGTGTCATTGTGTTCGGTGCGGGCTACATAGCGGCAGCCGATTTCCGCGGCAAGATCGCGCACCTCCGCGCGTTGACCGTCGTCCAAGATCCAGGTCTCGTGCGGATATGCGATCGCTAACGCCGCGCGAGCCGTGCGCCGCAGGACGTCGATCGGTTCGTCGACCGTGGGAATGAACACGTCGACGGTGAGTCCGGGCGGCGCCGCGGGCACCTCGTCGCGATGCGGCACGCGCACGGCCACGAGCAGAAACAGGAACGTGCGCGCGAAGCCGATGAGCTCCGCGGCGAAGACGATCCATGAGTACGCCGGGTACGCGGGATTGAACACGCCGATGCGCCATTGGAAGTAGTACAGTGCCGCCGCACACGAGATGAGCAGCAGCCCGTACCGGACGGCGACGAGCGATGCCGGTGCGGGACGGTCCACGCTAGCGTTCATTCGCGGACCAGTAGCCCTGTAGTCCCTTTGCCGCACGTTCCACATAGCGCTGAAAGCCGTCGAGCAGGCGCGCTTCATCGTCGGTCAGGTCCGGATGCCAGAGATCCACCACGAGTACGATGCGCTCGCGATCGCTGTCATTCCAGACCTCGTGGGGAAACGAGTCATCGAAGACGATGCAGCGGCCGTCGTGCCACGTCGACGTGATATCGCCGACGCGGATCCCGCAGTTCGGCGGAATATCGATCCCGAGGTGTGCGCGTACGCGCATGTTGGTCGGTCCCGAATGCGGCGCCACGCGCGAGTGCGGCGCAAGGCGCGAGAAGTACACGAGTCCGGCGAGGCTGCGTACCGTGCGGTTGCGGTCGACGATCGCGGTGACGGTCGGAAAAAGACGGCAGCGGTCGTCGTGTCGCTTGCCGCGTTCGTAGAGGATGAACACGTCCCACGCGCCCTGCCGTGCGATCGGTTCGTTCTCCGGCACGAACGCGCGCGGATCGAGCCGGTGGAATTCCGCGGCGATCTGCGGTGCCGCATGTTCGAGTTCCAGCGCGGCCGGAATCGTCGCCGGATCGTACCACGGCTTCGACGGCAAGCCGGGATACCGGGCCATCGAGTGGTTTTCGCCGGCGTCGCGAAACGTCGCGATGTACTCGGCGAAGCGTTCGGGAAGCGGCCCGCCGCCGTTCACGTACTGCGCCTGCGGAACATCTGCTCGAGTGCAGCGCCGACGGCTTCGCTTGCCGCACGGCGATACGCGAAGCGTGCGTCGTCATCGGGACGTAACGGCGTCATCGCGGCGTTCGCTTCGAAGATCACGATCCGGCCCTCGCCGTCGAGCGCGAAGTCGATGCCGGCATAGTCCAAGCCGAGTTCGTCGCGCACGCGGCCGAGCGCGTCCCAGGCACGCGTGCCGAGCGTCAACCGCGGATTCGCAAGAAAGCGCTCTTCCTCTAAGCGGTAGTCGGCGCGATCGAACATCTCGGAGGAGAAGTAGTGCACGTCCCAACGATGAGCGATCGCAAGGTGGAGCGGATAGAGGACACCGTCGATCGCCAGCACGCGATACTTGCGCCAGGCTCCGTCGGGCGAGCGCGTGTCGACGTATGCGATCGCGATGAGATCGTCGCGTTGCGGCAGCGCGCGTAATGCCGCAGTCAGGCCCTGCGGATCATCGGCGCGGATCATGCCGCGGCCCATGTGCAAGCCGGGTGCGCGCACAATGAGCGGAAACGCTTCTGCCGGCAGCGCGTCGCGAGCGAACGTGCGGGCGGCCGGAGCGACGACGTCATCGAGCCGCGCGAGGCGTTCGGCATTCGCGATGCGGCCGGTCGCGGCCACGGCGTGCGGCGCGTTGACGACGTTGTGTTCGGTGTCCTGCGCGATCGCCGACGCGCAAACCAGCGCCTCGCTGGCGCGGTCGGCGTCGGCGATCGCGTTGACCATCAGCTCGTGCGGCGGCAGCGCTTCGTCCCGGTAGGCCTCGACGTAGAGTTCGTGCACCAGAAACACGCGCTCGTCGAGCAGCGCGTCGAGCGGGATGTTGCCGCCGTCGGTTGAGACGAGCGCGACTACGTTGACGGGCATCGTTTCGCCGGTATAGGCGCGTCGCCCGAACGGCCCCGCCGCATAGCCCGCTGCGCGATGCACAGCGGCCGCACCGATGTCGCCGCGCGCTGCGTTGAGGCTGCACAATCCGCGGTGGGCGGGTGCGAAATTGCCGTCGCGCGCGAGGACCGCGCGGTAGAGTGCCGCGGCACGCTCGGGTTCATCGAGCGCGACAAGGTTGGCGAGATTGGCCACGGCCCCGTTATGCTCGCCATCGGCCGCCACCGCACGCTCGAATGCGGTGCGCGCGTCCAGGCGCCGGCCGCGGCGCGCGAGGAGCACGCCGTAGGCGACCAGCGTTTCCACATGCGCGGGTGCGACGGCCAGCACGCTCTCGAACATCGCGAGCGCGTCGTCGAAACGGCCGTGATCGCGCAGGAACGAAGCGTAATAGAACCGCGTGTCGAGCGCCTCGGGCGTCTTGCGTATCGCTTGCTCGAGGTCGCGCAGGACCGCTTCACGCGCGTGGAAGGCGGGCCAGCTAGTCAACACGTTCGCGCGTCAGCATCTGCTCGTAGATTTCCACCACGCGGGCTAGCGTGTCCGCCTCGCTGGCCGGTTTATCCGGCCGCAGGCGCGCGATTCGCGGGAAACGCAGCGAGAAACCGCTGGCATGAAGCCCGCTGCGCTGGATGATGTCGAACGCGATCTCCACTACGATCTCGGGCTCGACCACGATTTCGCGCCGCCCCAGGCCGAGTTCGGCATAGGCGCGCGCAGCGTCGTCCTCGGGCAGACGGTGTGCGAGGAACCAGGCCGTCATTTCTGCGATCTCGACATCGGTGAGCCCGCTGAACGCCTTGCCGATCGGCACGAGCCCGCTCGGGCCGCGCACGGCGAACGTGTAGTCGGAGAGCACCTGCGAGCGCCGGCCGTGGCCCCACTCCACACCGACCACGACGCAGTCGAGCGTGGCGAGCTCGCGCTTGAGCTTGAGCCACGACTTCCCCCGCCGTCCTGGCGTGTACGCCGAGTCGGTGCGCTTGAACACCACGCCTTCGTGACCGCGTTCGCGCGCCGCCGCAAAGCGCTCGCCAATGTCATCCCGAGCAACGTCGAGGGGCAGCCACTCAGCGACGTCGATAGCGGCGGTCCCTCGACGTTGCTCGGGATGACAATTGGGGAAGACTTCGGTCAATATCGCGCGCCGGGTGGTCAGGGGTTCGTCGAGCAGAAACCGATCGTTGTGCGCCAGTATGTCGAAGACGACGTAGCGCACGGGAACCTCGGCCATCATTTCGGGCGAGACGTCTTTGCGTTGCAAGCGTGCCTGCAGATAACGGAACGGCAGCACGCGGCCATCGCGTTCGGCCACGACCTCGCCGTCGAGAATGATCGATCCCGGCAGCGCGCGCAGCGCCGCGACGACTTCGGGATACGACGCCGACACATCGTTGAGCGTGCGCGAAAAGAGCGACACGCGTTCGGGCGTGACGTGGGCTTGGGCGCGAATCCCGTCGTACTTGTCCTCCACGAGCCACGATCCGGCGGCGAGGTCTTTGTATTCGCTGCCGTAAGCGATCGGCGTTGCGAGCATGAACGCGATCGGCGCATGGTAGGCAATCGCGATCTCGTCGAGCCTTGCGTGTTTTGCCGCCACGGCCACCGCGCCGATATCGCCGGCTGCGCTCGCCGCACGCCGCACGGCCGGCGGATCGGCTCCGAATGCCTGCGTCACCGCGTCGCCGATCAGGCCTTCGCGCAAACCGATCCGCAGTTCGCCCGTGACGATCTTGATCACGTACGTTGCTTCCAGCGGATCGGTGCACGCGCCGAGGATGCGTTCGCACAGCACCTGACGGCGTCGCTGCGCGCTCTTTCCCGAAGCCGACGCAATCTCGACGAGATATGCGTAGAGTAGCGCCGGCGTCAGCGTTTCACGAAACAGCCCGAGATCGACCGCCGGCCGCACGAACGGCCCGAGCGCCGCACCGAGATCGCCGGTAACGCGATAGGCCGCGCGCAAGTCGTCGTTGCCGACGCCCCAAGCAACATGTGCCGCCGCCACCAACGTGCGGCCGCCAAGTCCGAGCGAGCGCTGATCCGCCGAAGCGAACGGACTTCCGGTGAAAAACCGCGCTGCCGGCGCGAGATCGGCATCATCGAGCCGGCGCAGATATGCGGCCAGCAGGGCCACTTTCTCGAGCTTGCTCGCCGTCGCCGCGATCGAATCGCAGGTCTGAGCGAACGCTAACATGCGGTGATGCTCGCTGTCCCTCGACTACGCGCCCTTCGGCGCTCCGCTCGGGATGACATGGTTTGTGCGCTCTCTCTCTCTTTTGAGCGGGCTATGCGAACAATGCGAGTTGCTTATGGGCTTCGAGGTATTCGGCGTTGATGCCGAGGCGACGGAGATGTTGCACGAACTCGGGTGAGCCGTGGTTGAGCCACACTTTTTTGGGCTCGGCGCGTTCGATGTAGGCGAGCAGCGATGGAAAGTCGGCGTGGTCGGAGAGCGGGATCATCGAACCCACGTGGTAGCGGTAGCATGCGCCGGGGTTCATGGCCCAGCCGGTGAGCATGACGGTGCGCAACGGACGTTTGTTCGCGCCTTTGGGGCGCTTGCGGCCGGGCGGCGGCCAGACGAGCGCGCTCGTGCCGTCGTACGTGAGCGCATCGTACGGCTCGTAGGCGCCGAGCTGCACGCCCGCCTCCTCATACACGCGCGACATCGCGTGCACCGCGCCGTGCACGGTGACCGGTATGCCGGCTCGGCTGAGAATCGCCATCGCCTCTTGCGCTTTCCCGAGCGAGTAGGCGTAGAAAATCGGTGCGTGCCCGTCGGCGAGCGCGTGCGTGGCGAAGCTCACGATCTGTGCTTCGACTTCGTCACGCGGCGGAAACGCATATTGCGGGCGGCCGAACGTGCACTCCATCAGCAGCACGTCGCACTTCTTGACCACCGGGGGTTCGCACGTGTACGACGGCGCGAGCTTGAAGTCGCCCGTGTACACGCACGTGCCGTCGGCGCCTTCGATCAGCAGTTGCGAACTGCCGAGCACGTGGCCGGCGGAAAACAGCGTGAGCCGGTGTTCGCCCTCGTTCCACGGCTCCTCGAAGGCATGTTCTTCATAGATCACGTCGCCCGCGTTGCGGCGGCGAAAGCGGTGCCGGCAAATGCGCGCGCTGTTCACGGAGGCCACGACCCGGCCGTGCTCGCGCGCGTGGTCGGAATGGCCGTGCGAAACGTAGCAGCGGCCGCGCTCTTGGGCGGAGTCGATCCAGAGGTCGAGCGCCGCTACGTAGAGCGACTTGTCGGTCAGCGAAAACACGGTGAGAGCGAACGTACGTTCGGCCTAGGAACGTCGCACCCTGTTGCAGCTTTTGGACCGGTCCAGTAGTCTATGTCGGTACTGCCTCAAGGCGCGCTACCTAATAGAAGTGAGGATCCACGACCGTGGCTCGGATTTACGACAGCATCATCGACACCGTCGGCAACACGCCGCTCGTCAAAATTTCCCGGGTGAACAAGGGGCTGGGCGGAACCGTCCTGGTCAAGCTCGAGTCGTTCAACCCCGCCGGCAGCGTGAAAGACCGCATCGGCGTGGCAATGATCGAAGCCGCCGAGCGCGACGGGCGCCTGCGCCCCGACACCGTGATCGTCGAGCCGACGAGCGGGAACACCGGCATCGGGCTGGCCTTCGTGGCGGCCGCGAAGGGCTACCCGATCATCCTGACCATGCCCGAGACGATGACCCTCGAGCGGCGCAGCCTGCTGAAGGCCTACGGCGCGCAGCTGGTGCTGACGCCCGGCGCCGACGGCATGAAGGGCGCGATTGCCAAAGCCAAAGAGATCCACGCGAGCAACCCGGGCAAGTACTTCATGCCCGGCCAGTTCGAGAATCCGGCCAACCCGGAAGTCCACCGCCGCACGACGGCCGAGGAAATCTGGCGCGACACCGACGGCAACGTCGACGTCTTTATCGCCGGCGTCGGCACCGGCGGAACGATCACGGGCGTCGGTCAGGTGCTCAAAGAGCGCAAACCGGGGATCACGATCATCACGGTCGAGCCCGACACCTCGCTCGTCCTTTCGGGCGGCAAGCCCGGACCGCATAAGCTGCAAGGCTTCGCGCCCGGCTTCGTTCCCGAAGTCCTCGACACGCACGTCTACAGCGAAGTGATCACGGCGTCGTTCGACGATGCGATCGCGACGGCACGCCGGCTCGCACGCGAAGAAGGGCTGCTGCTCGGCATCTCGTCGGGCGCGAACATCTGGGCGGCACTCCAAGTTGCGGCGCGGCCGCAGTTCGCCGGCAAGACGATCGTCACGATCGGCTGCGACACCGGTGAGCGTTATCTCTCGAGCCCGCTCTATGCGGAAATCGACAACCCGGTCGTCGAGGCGGCTCTAGTCTAGACACCGAACGCGGGATACCCGTTGAGCGAGCTTGCGGGTATCCCGATGGTCGACGTCACGCGCGGCGAGCGCGTGGAGTCGACGCACGCCGTCGCCGCCTGCGCGTGCGACGATTCCGGTGCGGTGCTGCTGAAACGCGGCACGATCGACGTGCCCGTGTTTTTGCGTTCGTCGGCAAAGCCGTTCATCGCCGCGGCGGCCGTGCGAGCCGGTGTCGTGGAACGCTTCGGCCTCACGCCGGCCGAGCTTGCGCTCATGTGCGGATCGCACATGGCTGAACCGGTTCACCTCCAGACGGCCGCGTCGATTCTGGCGAAGGTCGGCGCGAGCGTGGACGATCTGCGGTGCGGCGGCAAACCGACGGCGCTCTACAACAACTGCTCGGGAAAACACGCGGGCATCTTGGCTCTGGCGCGCTTGCGCGGCGAGCCGTTCGCCGGCTATCTCGACGTCGCACATCCCGTGCAGCGTGAGATCATCGACTTTTGCGAACGCTGCTTCGGCGACCGGTTCACGCCCGACCGCATCGGGATCGACGGCTGCGGCATTCCGACGTTTGCGGTCACGCTGGGGATCGCGGCGCGGACGTTCGCGCGCTTCGCGACCTTGCGCGGCTTCGAAGACGGCGATCGGAATGCGCTCGCGATCGTGCGCGCGGCGATGACCGCGGAGCCCCTGATGGTTTCCGGCACCGGCCGCTTCGATACGGATCTCATGATCGTCAGCGGCGGAAGCATCGTCGCGAAGGGTGGCGCCGAGGGCGTGCATGCAAGCGCGTTGCTCGGGATCGGCGCGGGGCTGGTGCTCAAGACCATCGACGGCGCGCCGCGCGCGGTGGCCCCAGCCACCTTGGCATTGCTCGGCCGCCTTGACGTTATCGATACGGCCGCGAAGGAGCGGCTGAGCGGCCACGCGCGGCCGCCGGTCCGCAACGTTGCCGGCCGGATCGTCGGCGAAGTTCGCGCCCGGACCCTCGGCTGAAAGCAACCTTAAGCCACCTTCCCAGAGTCGAGTTCAACGTGATCGATTTCTTCCTCCGGCGACCGGTCTTCGCGACGGTCTGTTCGCTCGTTATCCTCCTGCTTGGTATCGTGGCGATTCCCAATCTGCCGATCGCGCAATTTCCGAACATCGCGCCGCCGACCGTGACCGTGACCGCCGAATACACGGGCGCGAGCGCGGAAGCGGTCGAGGCCAGCGTGACGACCCCGCTCGAGAACGCCATCAACAGCGTTCAGGGCCTGCGTTACATGTCGTCGCAATCGACGAACCAGGGCGGATCGACGATCACCGCGACGTTCACGCTGGACACCGATCTCAACCAGGCGGCGAACGACGTGCAGAACGCCGTCAACCTCGCGCAAGGCGATTTGCCCAATGAGGTCAAGCTGACCGGCGTCGCCGTTTCGAAGAACAACGGCACGTTCGTGATGGGTATCGGCTTCACGTCGACCAATCCGGCAACGACCAAAGAAGAGATCACGAATTACCTCGAAAACAACGTCACGAACGATCTGCAGCGCATCCCCGGCGTCAGCGCCGTTCAGGTCTTCGGCGAACGCAAATATGCGATGCGGCTGTGGGTCGATCCGAAGCGTTTGGCCGACAACGGCTTGACGGCCGCCGACGTGACGACCGCGCTATCGAATCAGAACATTCAGGTTGCCGCCGGCGCGATCGGCGCACCGCCGACCAATGGTATCCAGCCCTACGAGTACACGGTTCGCTCCAACGGTCGCCTGCACGATCCGCAGGGCTTCGGCGACATCATCCTGCGCACGACGCCGGACGGCGGCTACGTGAAGGTGCGCGACGTCGGCCGCGTCGAGCTGGGCGCACAAGACTACTCCGGCAGCATCTGGTACAACGGTACCGACGCGGTCGGCGCCGGCATTTTGCAGTTGCCGACCGGTAATGCGCTGCAAGTCTCACAGCAAGTCCAAGCGACGCTGAACCGGCTCTCCGCCAAGTTTCCCGCGGGCATGCACTACGCGATCGCGTTCGACACGACGCTCTACGTCAGCGAGTCGATCAAGGAAGTCGTGACGACGCTCTTGATCGCGATCGCGCTCGTCGTCCTCGTGATTTTCCTCTTCTTGCAAGATTGGCGCACGACGCTGATCCCCGCGCTCACGATTCCGATCTCGCTGCTGGGCACGTTCTTCCTGATGAAGGTGCTCGGTTTCTCGATCAACACGCTCACGCTCTTCGGCCTCACGCTCGCGACCGGCTTGGTCGTCGACGACGCGATCGTCGTCATCGAGAACATCGCCCGGTTCATCCAGGAGAAGGGCATGGCGCCGTTCGAGGGCGCGCGCGAAGCGATGGCCGAGATTTCGGGCGCGGTGCTCGCATCGTCGCTCGTCCTGTTGGCGGTGTTCGTTCCGGTCGCGTTCTTCCCGGGCACGACGGGGCAGCTCTACAAGCAGTTTGCGCTCACGATCGCGTGCGCGATCACGATCTCGCTCTTCAATGCACTCACGCTGACGCCGGTGCTCTCATCGATTTTCCTCGGCAACATCAAGGACGAGAAGAAGTCGCGGTTCTTCAAGCCGGTCAATAGCGCCATCAACGCGACGCGCCGCACCTATCACAACTGGCTGCCCAACGTCTTGCGCCGTCCCGCGATCACGTTCGCGTGCTTTGCGGTACTGCTCGCGATCACGGCGCTGTTCTTCGTAAAGACGCCGACCGGCTTCATCCCCGATGAAGACCAAGGGTACTTCATCGTCAGCGCGCAGGGCCCCGAAGGCACCTCGATCGATTACACGCATCGCGCGCAGCGCATGCTCGAATCGATCATTTCGCGGCAGCCCGAAGTCCTCAATATCTTCGACGTCGCCGGCTACAGCTTTACCGGAACCGGCTCGAACAAGATCCTGATGTTCGTCCTGCTCAAGCCGTGGGAGCAGCGCCAAGGTTCGCAGCATACGCTCGACGCGATTCTCGGGCGGCTCGGCGGACAGTTGTACCTCAATCCGATGGGCATTCAGGCGTTCGCCGTCAATCCGCCGGCAATCCCGGGACTCGGTTTCCAAGGCGGTTTCGATTTCGAGCTCGAGGACCGGGGGAGCAACGGTCTCGGCCCGTTGCTCGGAGCGGCCTATCAAGTCATCGGTCAAGCGTATGCGCCGAACAGCGGTTTGGCCGGCGTCTATACGCTCTTCACCAACAACTCGCCCGTCATCAACGTGAACGTCGATCGCAACAAGGCTCAAGCCTTGGGCGTGAACCTCGCCGATGTGTACAACACGATGCAGGTGTATCTCGGCTCGGTCTACGTCAACGACTTCGACTTCGGCGGCCACTCGTACCGCGTCTACGTGCAGGCCGATCAGCCGTACCGCTCGCGTCTGAGCGATTTGCAGAATATCTACGTAACCGGGTCGACGACCGTGAACGGCGTCACGACGCCGGGCGCGCCGATCCCGCTCAGCGGTATCGTCGACGTTCAGAAGATTCAAGCCGCTCCGACGATCACGCACTACAATCTCTACCGTTCGATCTCGATTTCCGGCAGCGCGGCACCGGGCTACGGTTCGGGTCAGGCGCTCGATACGATGCAGCGCTTCGCCGCGCATTTGCCGCCGGGCTTCGCCTACGAATGGAGCGGGATATCGCTCGAACAGATCGAGGGCGGCAGCGCTGCCGCGCTGATCTTCGCGCTCGGCATCGTGTTCGTGTTTCTCGTGCTCGCGGCGCAGTACGAATCGTTTGCCGACCCGTTGATCATCCTGCTGGCGGTTCCGCTGGCGCTGCTGGGCGCGTTCATCGGGCTCAAACTCCGCGGCGGCATGGTGTCGGACGTGTTCGCGCAGGTCGGCTACGTCATGCTGATCGGCTTGGCGAGCAAGAACGCGATTCTGATCGTCGAGTTCGCCAACCAATTGCGCGCGGCGGGCGTACCGATCCGCGAGGCGGCGCAGCGCGCTGCCGAAACGCGATTGCGCCCGATCCTGATGACCTCGATCGCGTTCATCTTCGGCGTCACGCCGCTGGTGTTTGCGAGCGGCGCCGGCAGCGCGTCGCGCCATTCGCTCGGTACGGTCGTGTTCGGCGGCATGATCTGCTCGAGCGCTCTCAACCTATTCATCACCCCGGCGCTCTACGTCATCATCGCCTCGATCGAGGAAAAATTTCGACCCACGCGGCACGGACCGGCCTCAACCAGTAGCGAGGGCGGCGTTGCGCCCGGCACGCCGACGGCGCCGGCGACGATCTAGGCTTGGCGAAGCTCTACTTCCGTTACTCGGCAATGAATGCCGGGAAATCGATGGCCCTGCTCCAAGTGGCGCACAACTACGAGGAGCAGGGTATGAACGTGGTGCTCTTCACGTCGGATCTGGACAACCGGTTCGGCCATTCGAACATCGCGTCGCGGCTGGGCGTTTCGCGCCAAGGATTGACGTTCACGCGCTGGACGAACTTCTACGAACGGCTGAAGGGCGGCAAAGAACTCTTCTTCGACGACAATCAGGTCGTCGAAGAGGGGATGCGCGATTTCTTGGCCACGACCGCCAAACCGATCGCCTGCGTGCTGATCGACGAAGCGCAGTTCCTCGATCCCGAGCAAGTGCGTCAGCTGCACAAGCTCGCGCACGTGGCGGATATCCCGGTGATCTGCTACGGCATACGCAGCGATTTTCTCGGCGAACCGTTTCCCGGTGCGGCGTACCTGCTCACGCTCGCCGACGACATCGAAGAACTCAAGAACATTTGCGCCTGCGGACGCAAGGCGACGATGAACGTGCGCATCGACGACCGCGGCGCGCGCATCACCGAAGGCGAGCAGGTCGCCATCGAAGGTACGGTTCGCTACATCCAAACCTGCGGTCGCTGCTTCTACGGCACGCCTTAATTGCGGCCCGTCTCGGTGCGGTAGTCGGCGATCCATGCGGCCGTGGTGAAGACGCGGCCTTCGCGCACCACGGCGGTGAGGCGCCCGCGCTTCGCAGCTTTGATCAGCGCGGTGTAGTTCGTTCCCGCTAACGTGCGGAGCGGCACGAGCGGATCGTCGCCGGCGGCGGCGAGCAGGCGCAAGCAGCTTTGCACGAGCGCGTCGTCGATCAGCGTGCGCAGCAGCGCGGGGTCGCCGTTTTCGGCGGCAATCAAGGCTTGCCGATAGCGGTGGACGTGTTCGCGCGAGATCGCGAGCGGAACGGCGTCCATACGCCGCAGGAGCAACGCCGCGCCGAGCCGTGCGGCACGGCCGTTGGCGCTCGCAAACGGACGAATGCGAGCGAAGCGGCCGAGAAACGCCGCCAGCCACGCCGCGAGATCCGCCGGGTCCGGGCGGCTGCGAAAGCGGTCGACGAGCGCCGCCGTTTCCTTGGCGATCATCCAGGGCGGGAGCGAGACGATGCCGGCGCCGGGCGGGTCGACGGCCAGCCGCCAAACCCCCGGCTGCAGCTCCGGCTGGCCGGCCGTCGCCAGAGCCTGGAGGCGCCGGATGTCCTCGACGCTCATCAGGGGGCGGGGATCCGACACGGCCAGCGGCCGCTGACCGGCGATCCAGGACGCCGCCGCGGCCAGGTCGCGTGCGGCGACATAGTGCTCGAGCTTGTGATCGCCGGTGCTGATGCCGCGGTCGATGAGCGCGTCAACCTCGTCGCGCGTCAGGGCCGTCGAGGCCAGGGCAAGCGAGCCGTCCAGCTCGTCACGGCGGAGCCGAGCGGCTTCGCGGGCGATCGACGCGCGAGGCGGAAGGCGGCGAACGGCCTCGAGGGCCGTACGAATGTCCACGTTAGAGTGAATTTAGCATTTCATAGACAATTGCGCTGTTCTTTCTTTTCCCAATGCCGAACGGTTCGTCATGGTCTCTCACTACCTCGAAGCGCTCGCCCGCCGTGTCCTGGTCTTTGACGGAGCGCTCGGTACGGAGTTCATGGCCCGCGAGCTCGACGGTTCCGCGTTCGGCGGCGCCGCCTACCACGGGTGCCATGAGGCGCTGGTTCTGGCGAGTCCCCATCTGGTCACCCTCATGCACGAACAGTACCTCGAAGCGGGCTGCGACGTGGTCGAGACCGATTCATTCACGGCCTCGCGACTGAAGCTCGACGAGTACGGCCTCGGGACCGAAACGGCGGCCATCAACTACGGCGCCGCGCGGCTCGCGCGCGAGGCGGCCGACCGCTTCGCGACGCCGGGCTGGCCGCGCTTCGTTGCCGGTGCGCTCGGCCCGACCGGGATGCTCATTTCGTCATCCGACCCGGCGCTCTCGAAGATCAGCTTCGACGAGCTGGCCGAGCTCTATCGCGAGCAAACCGTCGGGCTGACCGAAGGCGGCATCGACCTGCTGCTGATCGAGACGAGCCAGGATCTGCTCGAGATGAAAGCGGCGATCGCGGGCATCACGCGCGCGTTCAAGGCCGGCGCGCGCCGCGTGCCGATCCAAGCGCAAGCAACGCTCGACGTGACGGGACGCATGCTGCTCGGCACGGACATCGCGGCGGTCACCGCCACGCTCGATGCGCTGCCGATCGACGTGATCGGGTTGAATTGTTCGACCGGCCCCGCCCACATGCGCGACGCCGTGCGCTATCTCGTCGATAACTCGCGCTGCTACGTGAGCGTCATACCCAATGCCGGCTTGCCGCTGATGGGCCAACACGGCGAAACGATCTACCCCGAAGCGCCGCAGGAAATGGCCCAAGCCCTTGGCGCCTTCATCCGCGATTTCGGCGTCAACGCGATCGGCGGCTGCTGCGGGACGACGCCCGCGCACATCGCCGCCTTTCGCGACGTGGTGGACGGGCTCGAGCGTGAGAACGTTCGCGGCCGCCCGCCCGAAGCGAAGCCGCTGCAACTCGCCGCCTCGGCGATGACGGCGGTGGCGCTCGTGCAGGACGGCAGTCCGCTGCTGATCGGCGAGCGCATCAACGCGCAAGGGTCACGCAAGATCAAGCGGCTCTTGCTCGAGGAAAACTACGACGAGATCATGCTCGTCGCGCGCGAGCAGGTCGAGGTCGGCGCGCATCTCCTCGACGTGTGCACCGCGCTCACCGAACGCACCGACGAAGACCTGCAGATGGCGGCGGTCGTGAAGCGGCTCGCGCAATCCACTGAAGCGCCGGTCGTGATCGATTCGACCGAGCCGCGCATCATCGAGGCGGCGCTGAAGATCTATGCCGGCCGCCCGGTCGTGAACTCGATCAATCTCGAGAACGGCCGCACGAAGCTCGATGAAGTGATGCCGCTCGTACAAGAAGCCGGCGCCGCGGTCGTTGCGCTGACGATCGATGAAGCGGGAATGGCGAAGACGGCGGAACGCAAGCTCGAGGTCGCGCGGCGCATCCACGACATCGTGACCACCGAATACGCGCTGCCGCCCGGCGCGCTGATCATCGACGCGCTGGTGTTTACGCTCGCGACCGGCGATCCGGAATTCCTCGATGCGGCGGTCGCCACGATCGACGGCATCCGCTTGATCAAGCGCGAGTTGCCGGGCGTGCTGACCTCGCTCGGCGTTTCCAACGTGTCGTTCGGCCTCAAACCGGCCGCCCGCGCCGCGATCAATTCGGTGATGCTGCACCATTGCGTGGAAGCCGGCCTCGACATGGCGATCGTGCACGCCAAGGACATCACGCCCTACGGCGAGATCGGCGCGCTCGAGCGCGAGCTGTGTGACGACCTCGTGCTCAACCGGCGCCCGGATGCGCTGCAACGCGTGATCGAGCATTGGGAATCGCTCGCCGGTACGGCCGTTGCAGCAACCGGTGCGAAGGACGACGACGCGGACGCGCCGATCGAGGTGCGCATTCACAACGCGATCCTGCGCCGCCGCAAAGACGGCATCGAAGCGAAGATCGACGAGGTGCTGACGGCCCGCGATCCGGTCGACGTTCTCAATAACGTGCTTTTGCCGGCGATGAAAGACGTCGGCGATAAGTTCGGGGCGGGCGAGCTGATCTTGCCGTTCGTGCTGCAGTCGGCCGAAGTGATGAAGAAGGCCGTCGCGCATCTCGAGCAGTTTCTCGAGCGCACCGAAGGCGTGAGCAAGGGCAAGATCGTGCTCGCGACCGTGTTCGGCGACGTGCACGACATCGGCAAGAACCTGGTCAACACGATCCTCAGCAACAACGGCTATACGGTCTACGATCTCGGCAAACAGGTGCCGATGAACGTGATCCTCGAGAAAGCCGTCGAAGTGGGTGCCGACGCGATCGGTCTCTCCGCGCTACTCGTGTCGACGTCCAAGCAAATGCCGGTGTGCGTGAAGGAGCAGGATGCGCGCGGCATGTCGTTTCCGATCGTGGTCGGCGGGGCGGCGATCAACCGCGATTTCGGCCGGCGTATCGCCTTCATCGAGGACGAGCGGCTATTCGAACCAGGCGTGTTCTACGCCAAAGACGCCTTCGAAGGACTCGACATCGTCGACCGGCTCACGGCTTCGGCCGAGGTGCGCGAGGCGTTTCGCGCCGGGATGCTCGGCGAAGCGCGCGCGGCACGCAAACGCGCGCTCGCCGCGCAAGCACCGGCCACGGGCGATGGACGCACGGCGCGCCCGACGTTGACGTACGGCGAAGCACCGCGTGCCCCGTTCCTTGGTGCGCGAGTGGTCGACGACATCGACCTGCGCACGCTCTGGCCGTGCTTCGATCTCAAGAGCCTCTACCGGCTCTCGTGGGGCGGCGCCAACGCCAAAGGTGAGGCCTGGGACGCGCTCGTGCGCGATGAGTTCGCGCCGCGGCTCGCTGCGTATCAGCGCCGGGCCGAAGCGGGAGGCGTGCTCGCGCCGAAAGCGGTGTACGGCTATTTCCCGGCTGCTGCACACGGCGATGCCGTGGTGGTCTACGATCCCGCCGATCCCAAGCGTGAAATCGCGCGTTTTCCGTTCACGCGTCAAATCGGCGGCGAACACTTATGTCTGGCAGATTATCTGCTCGAAGCGCGTGACGGCGGCGCGAGCGACGTGATCGCGCTGCAGGTCGTGACGATGGGTCGCGAGGTGTCGCATGCCATCGACGCAGCGCAAGCTGCCGGCGACTATAGCGAATCGTACTTTCTCCATGGCTTTGCGGTGCAAGCCGCGGAGGCGCTGGCCGAATCGATGCACGAACGCGTACGCCGCGAACTCGGGCTCGACGCGGGACGCGGCAAACGCTACAGCTGGGGCTACGGTGCGTGCCCCGATCTGGCCCAACACGAAATCGTGTGGCGTTTGCTCGACGCCGAAGCGGCCATCGGTACGGAACTCACCGAGGCGTTCCAAATCGTCCCCGAACAATCGACCGCCGCCATCATCCTCCACCATCCGCAAGCCACCTACTTCAACGCCGCCGCAACAAGAGAACTCACCCCGGCATAAAGAAAGCGCAATTGGGCAGCACGCTCGTTCCAAACACCTCGCGCCTACGCGCTCGGCTTCTCAAAGCAGCGCGCTCCCCCCCCTGTCATCCCGAGCGAAGTCGAGGGACAGCCACTGACGCCAGCGATCACGATGACGTTTCCTTACGCCACCCGAGCGTAGCGCCGCAGGCGCGGAGCCGAGGGCGGTGATTGCGAGCGCGCAGGCGCGAGGTGGCTAGATGGCGGTCACTCGGCTTCGCTCGTGACCTAGTTGGATTGTCTCAAAAAACAGTGATCGTGGCGGTCCCTCGACGTTGCTCGGGATGACAATGGGGCGAGTTCACGTATAGGTGGGGATGCTTAGACGGACGGCCCTTGCGGGGCTTGCTACGGCGCTGGTTTCGCCGTTTGCGAACGTGCAGATCGTGCGGGCGGCCGATACGGTGACGCTGCGGGTCGGCAACGTGCCGATCGACTCGAGTTCTGAGATTTTCGCCGCGCAGAGCGAAGGCTTTCTGGCGAAGGCGGGGATCGCGGTCGATATTCAATCCTTCACGAACGGCAATGCGATTGCGGCCGCGGTCGTGTCGGGCTCACTCGACGTCGGCGGTATCAACGTCCTCTCGCTCGCAGCGGCGCACGAGAAGGGGCTGCCGTTGAAGATCGCGGCTTCCGGGTCGACGTACACGACGAAAAACCCAACCACCGTGATGCTCGTGCCCAATGCGTCGCCGCTCAAGACCGCGCGCGATCTCAACGGCAAGGTGCTTGCGGTGAACGTGCTGCAAGGCATCGCGCACGTGTCGGCCGAGTCGTGGATCGACAAGAACGGCGGCGATTCGAAACAAGTGAAATACCTCGAGCTGCCGTTTGCGGCCATGCCTGCTGCGCTCGCGGCCAATCGCGTCGACGCTGCCGTGGTCGCGGAGCCCCAACTCACGCAATCGCGCAACGACACCCGCCTGTTCGGGAAATCCTACGACGGTATCGGCGATTTGTGGATGATCGACGCGTGGACCGTGAGCGAGGCTTGGCTTACGGCCAATCCCGAGGTCGCGCGCCGTTTCAGCGATGCGATGCAGCAAGCGGCCGTGTGGGCGAATCGCAACCACGACAAGACGGCCGAGCTGGTGAGCGCGGCGACCAAGATCGATATCTCGATCGTGCGTGCGATGCGCCGCGCCACGTTTTTGGAACACGTGAACCTCGGCGTGGTGCAGCCGGTGATCGACGTCGGCGCGCAATACGGCGCCTTGAGCGCTCGCTTCCCCGCCGCCGACCTCTTCTATCCGGGTGCGCTACACTAGGCGGCTTGGGCGCAGCCCAAGCGCGACGGATTCACGGAACGTGAATCCACTAGGCCAGGTGTGACAAGGGGGGTGCGGTCACGCGCGCGTACCTTTGCCCGACTCGCCTTCCGGGAGTAGTTCTTATGCGGTTATCGGTTGTTACGCGTGCGTGCTTCGCGGGTGCGCTCGTCGCGCTCGCCTCGGCGTGCTCGTCCTCGACCACCTCGACGAGCTCCACGGCAGCATCGAGTGCGCCTGCTTCGAGTGCGGCTGCTCCGGCGGCCGGTTCGGGCGGGACGATCAAGATCGGCGTTGATTTGCCGGTGAGCGGCGCGGACGCCGCGATCGGCGTGCCGACGCAAAACGGCGCGGTCCTCGCGATCGAGGAAGCCAACAAGAACGGCTTCACCGGCGGCGTGTTCAAACTGGAACCGAGCTTGCTCGACGACGCGGTGCAAGGCATTCACGATCCGGCGGCGGGCGCGCAAAACGTCAAGACGTTCATTGCCGACGATGCCGTGCTTGCGATGATCGGGCCGTTCAATTCCAACGTCGCGAAATCGGAGATCCCGCTCACCAACGACGCCGGCCTCGCGCAGATCTCGCCGTCCAACACCAACGATGGTCTGACGGTCGGCGACGATGCCAAAAAATTACGCACGGCGCATCCCGACACGAACGCCTATTTCCGCGTCTGCACCAAGGATAGCCGCCAGGGCGGCGCGCTCGCGCAGTTCGCGCAGAAGCTCGGTTACAAGAAAGTGTTCATCGTCGACGACAATGAGACGTACGGCAAAGGTCTGGCCGACACGTTCGAGTCGTCGTTCAAGTCGCTCGGCGGCACGGTGCTCGGTCACGAACACCTCACCGCAAATCAACAAGACTTCAAGGCGCTGCTCACCAAGATCGCCAGCACGTCGCCCGATGCCGTCTTCTTCGGCGGAACGACCTCCGCGGGCGGCGGACTGTTGCGCCGGCAGATGGGCGACGCCGGCATGACGTCGACGCCGTACATGGGCGGCGACGGCATCAGCGATACGTCCGAGTTCGTCAAAGAAGCCGGTCCGACGATGTCGCAGAACGTCTACTATAGCTTCGCCGCTCCGGATGCCGACAAACTGCCCTCGGCCAAGGCGTTCGTCACAGCCTACAAGGCGCGCTTCAACGCCGATGTCGGTCCGTACAGCGCGCCGGCCTTCGCCGCCACGCAGATCATCATCGCGGCGATCGAGAAAGCGGTCAAGGATGACGGCGGCAAGATGCCGACCCGTGCCGACGTGCTGAAGAACATTGCCGCGACCAGCGACTTCCCGACGCCGATCGGCAAGATCGGATTCGATTCCAACGGTGACACGACGGCACCGATTCTGACGCTCAAGCGTATGATCGCCGGCGGCAAGACCGAGACGGTCACGCAGCTCACCCTCAAATAGTTTTGGACCTCTTCCTTCAGCAACTCGTCAACGGTCTCTCGCTCGGCGGCATCTACGCGCTGATCGCGCTCGGCTACACGATGATCTACGGGATCATCGAGTTGATCAACTTCGCCCACGGCGACGTCTACACGCTGGGGACGTTCTTCTCGCTGGCGATCCTCACGCTGCTTGGGGTGACCGGCGTCGTCACCGGACCGCTGCTCATCGTCGTCGTGGTGGTGACGATGCTCGGAGCGATGATCCTGTGCGGCTTGACCGGCGTCGTCATCGAGCGGCTGGCGTACCGCCGGCTGCGTAACGCGCCGCGCTTAGCGCCGCTCATCACCGCGATCGGGATGTCGTTTATCCTCGAGAACGTGATGCAATACTGGCGCGGGCCCTCGCCGATCCCATTTCCGCAAGTCATTCCGAACCCCGACGTGCACCTCGGCGCCGTCACCATCGCGACGAAGCAAATCCTCGTCGTGGTGCTCGCCGTCGCGCTGATGATCGTGTTGCGCGCGTTCGTCTACCGCACGAAGCTCGGTAAGGCGATGCGTGCGACGGCCCAGGACCGCGACGCGGCGCAACTGATGGGCATCGACATCAACACCACGATCGCGCTGACGTTCTTGATCGGTTCGGCGCTGGCCGGTGCGGCCGGCTTCGTCTCCGGCGTGTACTACGGCTCGACCTGGTTCTTCAACGGCTTCGGTGCGGGGCTCAAGGCCTTCACCGCAGCCGTGCTCGGCGGCATCGGGAACCTCACCGGCGCGATGCTGGGCGGGTTTCTGATCGGCTTGATCGAGGCGATGACGACGCAATTGATCTCCGATCAGTGGAGCAATGTCGTCGTGTTCTCGGTGCTCGTGCTCGTGTTGATCTTCCGACCGTCGGGCCTGCTCGGCGAATCGTTGCCGGCCAAGGTCTAATGGGCCGCCTGCAGCCGTACGCGCTCTTCGCGGCGGCGATCGTGCTGCCGCTCGTCTTCTCGAACGGCGGCTTCGTCAATTTTCTCGCCGACGCCGGGGCGTTCGTGCTGCTGGCGCTCGGTCTCAACGTCGTCGTCGGCTTCGCCGGACTGCTCGATCTCGGCTATGCGGCATTCTTTGCGATCGGCTCGTACACGTTTGCCATGCTGGCCAGCCCGCAGTTCGGCATACACATCCCGTTCTGGGTGATGCTCTTCGTTGCGTCGGGCGTGGCCGCGGTGTTCGGCATCTTGCTCGGTGCACCGACGCTGCGTTTGCGCGGCGACTATCTCGCGATCGTGACGCTCGGCTTCGGAGAGATCGTGCCGCAGACGTTTCTCAACCTCTCGCAGTGGACGGGCGGACCGAACGGCATCGGTTCGCTCGATCAGCCGGCGATCTTCAACTTCCGCTTCGGCTTCCAGGCGCTGCCGTACTACTATCTGATCCTCGGGCTGATCGCGGTTGCGGTCCTCGCGGCCAGCAACTTGCGCGCGAGCCGGCTGGGCCGCGCGTGGATGGCGATTCGCGAAGACGAACTCGCTGCCGCGCACGCCGGAATCAACACGACCACGACCAAGCTCGCCGCGTTTGCGATCGGCGCGTCGTTCAGCGGGCTCGCCGGTTGCGCGTACGCATCGAAGCTGCAGCTGGTTTCGCCCGATCAGTTCGGCTTCAACGTGAGCGTCGCGGTGCTCTCGATGCTCGTGCTCGGCGGGATGGGCAATATCCCGGGCGTGATCGTCGGCAGCCTCGTGATCTCATCGCTCGACCGCTTCATCCTCCCGCAGCTCACGAACTTCATGCACGGCTTCGGCATCTCGATCGACCTGACGAACTCGCGGTTCCTGATCTACGGCGTTATCCTCGTGCTCACGATGCTGTTCCGGCCCGAAGGCTTGATTCCGAGCCGTCAGCGTAAAGCCGAACTGCGCGCGGGGCCCGACGTGCTGCCGGCGGAGCAAACGCTCTATACCGAGGCGGCACCCTGATGGCGCTCTTGCAACTCGAGAGCGTCAGCCTGCACTTCGGCGGATTGGTCGCGGTCGACAAACTCGATTTTTCGGTCGAGGCGGGTTCGATCGTCACGATGATCGGGCCGAACGGCGCGGGCAAGTCGACCGTGTTCAACCTCATCACCGGGATCTATGCGCCAAGCGGCGGCCGGATCACGTTCGACGGCCGCACGATCTCGGGGCTGAAGACGAGCACGATTGCGGCCGGCGGCATCTCCCGAACGTTTCAGAACATCCGCCTGTTCGCGTTCATGTCGGCGCTCGACAACGTGATGACCGGCGAGCACGCGCGCATGCGGGCCAACGTGCTCGATTCGCTGCTGCACACGCCCGCCCAACGAGCCGAGGAACGGCGCGTGCGCGAGCGCGCGTTCGAATTGCTGCGCTTCGTGAAGCTCGACCACGTCGGCGAGAACTATGCGCGCAACCTTGCCTACGGCATGCAGCGCCGGCTCGAGATCGCGCGCGCGCTGGCGGCCGAACCGAAGCTGCTGCTGCTCGACGAGCCCGCCGCGGGGATGAACGCGAACGAGAAAGGCGAGCTGATCGACCTGATCCGGCGCATCCGCGACCTCGGCGTGACGATCTTCCTGATCGAGCACGACATGCGCCTGGTCAAACAGATCAGCGAACGCATCACGGTGCTCGACCACGGCGAGAAGATCGCCGAGGGATTGCCCGACGCCGTCTGCGCCGATCCGAAGGTGATCGAAGCGTATCTGGGTGCACCGGCGTGAGCTTGCTTGAGGTCGAGAACCTCGTCGCGCGTTACGGCCGCATCACGGCGCTGGCCGGCATTTCGCTGCACGTCGACGAGGGTGAGATCGTGGCGCTGATCGGCGCCAACGGCGCGGGGAAGACGACGACCTTGCGCGCGATCAGCGGACTGGTCCGGCCGGCCTCGGGACGGATCCTCTTCGACGGTACCGATCTGCACGGCCGCGCGCCCCACGCGATCGTGCGTTTGGGGATCGGTCACTCACCCGAAGGGCGGCGCGTCTTCCCGCGTATGACCGTCCGCGAGAACCTGGAGCTGGGTGCCTTTACCCGCACGTCCAAACGCGAGATCGCTGACGACACCGAGCACGTACTCGCTACCTTTCCCCGCCTGCGCGAACGGCTCGGCCAGCAGGCGGGCACGATGTCGGGCGGCGAGCAGCAGATGCTGGCGATCGGCCGGGCGCTCATGGGCCGCCCCCGGCTGCTGCTGCTCGACGAGCCGTCCCTGGGGCTCTCGCCCCTCCTCGTCCAGACGATCTTCGGGGTGATTCGCGAGATCAACGCGCAGGGTACGACGATATTGCTCATCGAGCAAAATGCCACGCAGGCGTTGGCCGTGGCGAACCGCGGGTACGTGCTGGAGGTGGGTTCCGTCACACATGAAGACAGCAGCGTGAACCTGAAGGCGAGCCCCGCCGTAGCGGCCGCGTACCTAGGGGGGGCCGGGTGACTCAGAGGGGAAAAAGACCGGGCGAGTTTTTCATCATTTTCCCAGACATTTCGCCGATACTCTAGGTACCACTATGTTGGTCTTCCGGTTCCCTCAGCGCGTGCGTACTTTGTCCGTGGCGGTTTTTACCGCGGCGGCCGTTTTCGCGTTCGCGGCTCCGGCGTTCGCTCAGGACAACCACCCGGCCGCAGCCAAGCGCGGCACGACGTCGCTCGTGAACTCGCAGCCGTCGAACGTCGCGGGCGGGTCGCAGGGACACACCGGGTTCGCCAACGGGTACCTCTACTTTCCGGGCGCGCAGCCGGGGATGAACATCGGGGGGCGGCTGAACGTGGCCAAGCACGTCTACGTTCCGTACTACGGCAACGTCAGCAACGATCCGGCGCACCCCGGCGTGCAAGGCACGGCCGGCATCGCGTACGGTTTCCGCACGTGGGACATCTCCGTCCTCAACGGCGGCTTCGGCACCGTGCAACCGGCGCTTCCGGGCAGCACGAACGAGGCGCCGAAGTTGAACCCGGCGCTGACGTTCTCGATCCGCTTCTAACCCTTGCGGTGATGTAGGATAAAGCCGTTGCCTTCGGAGTCGGTGCCGAAGGCCATGTGACACACCGGCGTGTCTTCGATCGCGCCGTCGCCGGCGAAGTGCACGCCGCGGCCCCGAAGCTCCGCCACCGCCGCCGCAACGTCGTCGACCGCGAACATCAAGCCGTCGCAGTGCTCGTAGTGCTCGCCTTTGTAGAGTCCGAAGGCCGCGCCGTCGCCGAGTTCCCATTCCGCGAACATCGCGGGCACGACCATTCCCGGGGCTGCGCCGATCAGCGCCGTATAAAACGAAACCGCGCGATCAAAATCTTTCGCGTAGTAGTATGAGGCGTCGATGCCGTTGACTTTCATGTGCGCTTCCTATCGTGGATTGAAGATGAGGCCGAGGATCTTCGCATCGCGGCCGAGGTAGATGCGCGCGCTGTAGCGGCCATTTGCAAGCACCACGTCGTAGGTGCCGTCGCCGGCGGGAAAGATATTCCGGAACGCGCCCGACTGCGCCTTGATGCCTTCGAGCATCGCGATGATCCGGTCGATCGGGACGGCGGCAAGAAACAGATCGTTGAACCAGGCCGTGGGAACGTGGCTCGTCTGTAGGAGCGCGGTGAGGCGTTCCTCGGCCATCTTGCTCTGCATACGGTTGAACGTCAGCGTCGCGAAGGCGCCCGTCTCGTCGAGCGTTGCTTCGGCCTGAACGGAACCGCGCGCAAAGGTCAGCGCAAAGCTCGTTCCGTTCGGGGCAATGGCTTGGTAGGCACCGAGCGTTCCCACCAGATCCGACAGGATCGAGGCCGCCTTTTCGATCGGTACGGCTGCGAGGAACGTTGCGCTGAACCACGCCGGTTCGATGGCCGGTTGCGTGAAGAGCCGTTCTATCGCTTCTAACGTGGTCACGGCCGGTCGGTTTCGGCGCCCGCCGGAGGCTCGCCTCGCGAGCCGCTAAGCGAGCAGCAGTGCCGCGGCGAGCGCCGGGATTGTTGCGAGCAATCCGGTCCGCGCGAAGGCGAACGGAGGCACCTTAATGCCGGCTCGCCGCACGATGCGCAGCCACAGCAGCGTCGCGAGCGAACCGTTCACCGTGGCGTTCGGACCGAGGTTCACACCGATCAGCGCGACCGCGCTCACGTGCGCCGAAGCGTGCATGGCAGGCAGCGTTTCCCCGAGGTTCAGTCCGACGGGCAGGTTGTTGATGACGTTCGACGCGAGCGCGACGAGGAAGCCGCTCGCGAGGGCCGGCCACGGGGAGGCGAGACCCGCGCACCACGCCAGTGCCGTGTGGCTCGCGCGAAAGCCGCCGGCGTCGTCGAGCGCCGTCACGATCACGAAGAGCGCTGCGGTGAGCGCGATGACGCGCCACGAGATCTCGCGGAGAATCGTCGCGGCATCGCGGAGGCGGCGAACGGCCGCAACGGTGCATGCGACCGCTCCGCACGCGAACGTCGCCGCGCCGAGCGCGCCGCCGCGCGCGGACGTGACGACGATGATGATCGCGGACGCGATCAGCAGCACAATGGGCAGCGGTTCCGGCGCGGAGACATCGCTCTCGACGGCGTTGGCCGCGTGACCGGCGAGGTCGCGGCGAAAAACCCACCACGCCACGGCAAAGGTTATCGCGATTGCGGCAATCGACGGCAGGGCGAACATCGCGAGCCACGCCGTAAGCGACGGCATCCGGCCGGCAAAGACGAGCAAATTCGACGGATTGGAAATCGGCAGCAGGAAGCTGGCCGCGTTGGCGACCAGCGCGCACGCGATAACGTAGGCGAGCGGCGGCGCATCATAGCGTCGCAGAACGCTGATGACGGCCGGTGTCAGCGCGACGATCGTTGCATCATTCGACAGCAGCGCCGTCGTGACGATGCCCGCAACGTAGACGAGCGCGAAGAGCCGCAAGCGTGAGGTGCCGGCGACGCGCACCGCATGCACGGCGATCCAATCGAAGATGCCCGCGAGCTGCGCGTACGCGGCGAGCGCCATCATGCCGGCCAGGAAGAGATAGACGTCGGTGCCGCGGCCGGCGGCCGCGAGCAGCCAGCTAAGCGCGGGCGCGGGTCGGCCGGTAGAGGTGCGCGGCGCCGTGGACGATCGAACCGCCGACGATCGTCGCAAGCGGCTGATACTCTTCGCTCCACACGGCGATATCCGCCCGGCGTCCGGGCGCGAGCGTGCCCATCTCACGCTCGAGACCGAGCAGGCGTGCGGGGCTGCGCGTGGCGTGGACGATCGCCGACTCGAACGGGATGTTGGCGTACATCATCAGGTTTCGCACGGCTTGATCGATGTGCAGCGCGCTGCCCGCAATCGTGCCGTCTTCCGAACGGACGACGCCGCCTTCGATGCGGTAGTTGCTGCCGGCCGGCGGCATGTTGTCGGTGGTGAGCACGAGGCGGTCGCCGAGCGTCCGATAGAGCAGATCGACCATCGGCGGCGAGACGTGGTAGCCGTCGCAGATCAGCTGCACGGTCGTGCGTTCTTCTTGCATGAACGCGGCGAGGATCGAGGGATCCCGATGATCGAGCGGCGGCATCGCGTTGAACGCGTGCGTGAGCGTGCGGAAGCCCAAGCCGATCGCGAGCACGCCTTCGCGGTAATGGGCCGACGTGTGACCGGCCGAGCACACGATGCCCTGGTCGAAGAAAAGACGCGTCAGTTCATCGACGCCGTCCTGCTCGGGCGCCATCGTGACCATCACGAGCGCGCCGCGGCAGGCCTCGATCATCTCGTGCGCGCGGTCGAGCGTTGCCGGAACGATCCAATCGGCGCGATGAACGCGGCGGAATTTCGGATTGATGAACGGACCTTCGAAATGCACGCCCAGGCAGCGCGCGCCGGGATAGTGTCCCGATTCTTCTAACTGGTTCGCCGCCTCGGAGATCTCGCTGCCGGCGTGAATCATCGATTCCCAGGGCGCGGTCATCACGCCGGCCACGTAGCCGGTGGCACCCATGCGCGCGTAGGCGCGCGTCGCGACGTCCACCGCGTTGCCTTGGTCGCGGTTGAACAGCACGTCGTCGGCGCCGTTGGTATGAACGTCGATCAAACCGGGAGCGATAATCGCTCCGGTCGGCGGAACGAGGTCGCTTGGGCCATCGTCCGGCAGAAGCTGCGTTATGCGCCCCTGTTCGACCGCGACGCGGCCGTACATGGTTGTGCCGTCGCCGCACGCCACGTTGGCAGGACCGAGAACAAAGGAGGTTTCGGACACGTCCGCCTCATTTCGCGAGGTTGAAAAGGCCACCCTGGAAACCCCCCGACTTTTACCGCCGGCCAAGCAGCCGGTCGAAGAGGGAACGTCGCCGGTTCTCGCCTCCCGTGATAACGGCGGCGGCTAAGCGCTCCTGCTCGGCACGTTCCCGGTCGGCTCGTCGTAGACGTTCCATATGTTCCTCGGCATGGGCGACCAGCGTTGCGCGCAACGCTCCTAATTCGTTCCAGGCACCGTGTTCACGCGTCGATACCGTGAGAATTCTCTGCGGCACAATCCCGCGCTCTCGCAGATACCGGTCTGCAAGCCGTACGACATTCCGCCGGTCGTCCGGGGTTTCGTTGTCCGCAATCGTGTGGACAACGGTAATCGGTTTGCCTAACGGAGCGAGCCGAGCGTATAACTCCAGTTCGCGTTCCGAGAATTGGCGCGAGAATAGGGCGAGAATCTCGCTCGCGCCGGCCGCGACCGCACCGACGATCTCCTCGGCGAACGGAAAGCCGGAGTCGAACGGTGGCGCGTGCACCAGGACCAGTTCGCGCGGCAGATCCCACGGCGTCTCGACCAGCAGCGGCGTGCGCAGCGCCGCCTCGGCCATCTCGGCGGCCGGAATCTCGTCCCACGCGGCATCGTCGGACAACGTGTATATTCTTGGTACGATACCGTACCGAATATGGACCGGAAAGCGGAGCTCGATGCCGGAGCCCTCGTCGGGCAACACGCGCGCGCCGGCGATCGCGTTGATCAAGCTCGACTTGCCGCGCTTGAACGCGCCGATGACGGCAACGCGCCAGCGTTCCGGCCGCAGCCCATGCTCGTAAGTATGCGGGTCGAAGCGCACGCCGGACGGCTCGACGCGCTCGCGCCCCGCGTCGGCGTCGAGCGGGATGGCGGCGTCCGCGTGCTCGTGCCGCTCGACGCGGCTCTCGCGCGCAAAGTGCTCGCTCTGCGTTTCGATGCGGGTTGCGAGGCTCGCGACCGCTTCCGCCGACGCGGTGAAATTCTTCGCGATCGCGCTCGAGTCGTTGCCGCTGCGCCGAGCGGCAAGTGCGCGATCGATGGCGCCCAGTGCTTCGTCGCGCACGCGCCCCGCTATCGCCGCGGCGCGTTCGGCCAAGCCGCCGGCGACGCGTTCGACGCGCGCCCCCACGTCGTCGACGAAATGGGCCACCTCATCATCGAACGCGGCGTAGAGTCCGCTGTTGAGGTCGGCGATCAGTTCGCGCTTCATGTACCGGCCGCCGGGTGAAGCGGCGAAGCGCGCCCCGATCGTGGTGACGAGCGAGACCGACGGCCCACCGAGCGCGCCGAGCACGATCGTGCCGCGCAAGCCGGTCTCGAGATCGACGCTCCACGCGCCGCTCGAAGAGTCGGCGTCGAAGGCGCGCGCAGCGTCGGCGGTAACGGGAAGACGTTCGGCCGCCACCGCCGCGAGAATCGGCGCCAACCGTGTTTCGGCTGCAGCGCCGGCCACGATCGGTGCGACCGCGTCGCGTGAAGCCGCGCGCAGACGTTTCGCGCTGAGATCGGCGACGTCACCGGCAAAACGGCCCATGACGCTGGCCAGCGTTTCATCGACCACGATGTGCAGCTTCGCGCGGTCGCGCAAGCGTGCGATGTCGGTCGTGTCGAACGCGCGCGAGAGCATGCGGTGAAGGGCGTCACGCATCGCCGAACCGGCGCTCGTGATCTCGGCGTGAAGTTGCGCGCCGGTTGCCGCGAGTGCGTTCCGTCCCGCCTCCGCGGCGGCGTCGACGGCGGCGAGCAGCGGTTCCAGCGCGGCGCGTTCGGTCGTCAGCGTAGCGGAATCGGTGGCGAGCGCCGCGACGTCGAGCGCCAGCGCGTCGGCGGCTCGCGTGGCAATGCGCCGCGCCTCGGCCGCCGCGCGGCGCAAGCGCGAGCGTCCGGTCGTGGCGACGAGCGAGGCATCGAGGGCGGCGAAGAATTCGGCGAACCGGCTCTGCGACATCAGCTCCGCGTTGCCGGTCAGCAGCCCTTCGGCGTATTCGCGGGCCGAGAGCGGGAAGACCGGGGTGTCGGGTGCGTGCACGGCGGCCTGCGCGACGATGCGCGCGGCGGCGGCTTGCCAGGCTTCACGGCCGCCGGCGGGATCGGTCATGCGCCACAGATCGATCTTCGTCTGCACGATGAACATGCTCTCGATGTAACGGCGGATGATCCCGAGAAACGAAGCGTCGCCGTCGGTGAACGGCTGTTGCGTGTCGATCAGGTAGAGAACGGCATCGGCGCCGGGCAAGTACGAGAGCGTCGCTCGCCGGTGCGCGGGATTGATCGAAGCGAGGCCCGGCGTGTCGGCAACGACGAACCCGTTGGCCAGGAACGGCGACGCGACGCCGATGCGGACGAGCGAGGGTGCGTCGCTTTCATCGCCGGTCGCGTCGTGCAACTTGCCTTCGCCGCCGACCGCAACGAAGCGCGCGAGACCGGCCATGGGGATCCGTTCGGTGCGCCCGCTCGGATAGTAGGCCGTGGCGGATTCTTCCTCGGCGTAGGACAGTTCGGTGATCGTCGCGGTCGACGGGTTGATGTCGGTCGCGAGCAGGCCCGTGATGCGCGTCGAGCCCGAACGTTCTTCGAGCGCGATCTTGCCCAGCAATGCGTTGAGCAAGAACGACTTGCCGCTCGAGAATTCGCCGACGACCGCTAAGACGAAACGGCCGGTGCGCAGCCGTTCGGCGTAGCGGCGCAGCTCGCGCAGATCGTCTCCGGCACCGTGCCAATGCGCGGCCGGTTCGAGCGTCGCCGACAATTCCTCGAGCAGCGCGGCGACGTCGTCGCGTGCCGACGCGTAGCGGGCGAGGCTGTCGGCCACTTACCCTCGGATGATGGCGAGCGCCTCGTCCCGGTGGCGCTCCATCAGGTCCTTGCTGTCGCCCTCGACGTTGAGGCGCAGTAGCGGTTCGGTATTCGATGGACGTACGTTCATCCACCAGTCGTCGTATTGGATTGTGACGCCGTCGAGGAAATCGATCTTCGCATCCTTGAAGCGATCTTGCAGCTTTTGCAATGTCTGCGGGATGTCTTTGACTTCCGAGTTGACTTCGCCCGACCGCGCGCGTTTGTCGATCGGTGCGATGACGCTCGAAACCTTGCCGGGCGCGCGGCTGAAGACGTTGAGGCACTGCATGAGCGCGATCATTCCGGAGTCGGCGAACCAGTTGCGCTTGAAGTAGAAATGCCCGGAATGTTCGCCGCCGAACGGGATGTCTTCGTCGCGCATCGTCTTCTTGATGAACGAGTGGCCGACTTTCGAACGCACCGGTATCCCGCCGGCTTTCTCGATCGCTTCGGGGACGCTGCGGCTGCAGATCAGGTTGTAGAGAATCTTTGCGCCGGGATTGAGACGGATCGTGTCGATGCCCACGAGCGCGGTGACGATGTCGCCGCCGATCAGCTGCGCCTTCTCGTCGACCAGGAACATCCGATCGGCATCGCCGTCGAACGCGACGCCGAAATCGCAGCCGTGCTCGGTGACGGCTTTCTGCAAGTCGACCATGTTCTCGGGTTCGATCGGGCTGGCCGGATGATTCGGAAAGGTACCGTCGAGATCGAAGTACATCGGGATGACCTTGCACGGCAAGCGCCCGAACACGCGCGGTACCGTTTCGCCGGCCATGCCGTTGCCGGCATCGATCGCGATCGTGAACGGTTTGATCGCGCTGATGTCGTCGATGAAGGAGAGGCAATGATCGGCAAAGCCTTCGAGGATCTCTTGCTGCTTGATCGTGCCCTTGCGCGCCGCGGCCGGTTTGAAATCACCGGCGATCGCCTTGTCGCGGATCTCGGCTAAGCCCGTCTCGATCGAGATTGCGATCGCCTCTTCGCGGCAGAACTTGAAGCCGTTGTACTGCGCCGGGTTATGTGAAGCCGTGATCATGATCCCGCCGTCGAAACCGTAATGGCCGACGGCGAAGTAGATGGCATCGGTGGAGATGAGGCCGACCTGCGTGACGTCGGCGCCGGCGTCGGTCGCTCCCCGCGAGAGCGCGGCCATGAACGCCTCGCCCGAGGGGCGCATGTCGCGGCCGATACAGATGTTTTTGCGGTCGAGTACTTCGACGAACGCGCGGCCGATCGCGTAGGCGATATCGTCGTTGAGTTGCGCCGGAACGATGCCGCGGATGTCGTAACTCTTGAAAATCGACGTATCGATGTCGGTGCGCATGTGATTCCACGCTTTCGGAGGGTGAAATGGCGAAACCTATGGTCGTGGTCACGCGAGCCGTCCCGCGCGAGGCGCTCGAACTGCTCGCTGCCCACGCGACCGTGGACGCCAATGGTGCCGACGTGGGTTATACCCCGGAAGAACTGGTTTCGCACGCGCGCGACGCCGACGCGATGGTGTCGTTGCTCACCGACCGCATCGACGATTCCGTCATTTCCCAATGTCCCAAGCTCAAGGTGGTCGCCAACGTTGCGGTCGGTTACGACAACATCGACGTCGCGGCCGCGGCCCGGCGCGGCGTGGCGGTCACCAACACCCCGGGCGTGCTCACCGATGCGACGGCGGATTTCGCTTGGGCGCTGCTGCTCGCCGTTGCGAGAAATGTCGTTCCGGCCGACCGGTACGTGCGCGACAGGCGTTTTCGCGAGTGGATGATGATGGAGTTCCACGGTGCGGAGCTGGCCGGGCGGACGCTGGGCATCGCGGGCTTCGGACGCATCGGCGCCGCCGTAGCGCGCCGCGGCCGCGGTTTCGGCATGCACGTGATCTACGCCAACTCGCGCCGCGTCGCACAAGCGCTCGAAGAAGAGACCGGCGCCCACTTCGTCGATAAAGAGACGCTGCTTGCATCGAGCGACGTGCTCTCGCTGCACGTCCCGCTGACGGCGGCCACGCGACACTATCTGAGCGACGCGGAGTTCGCGTTGATGAAGGCGTCGGCATTTGTGATCAACACCGCGCGCGGCCCGGTGATCGACGAAGCGGCACTCGCGCGTGCCCTCACGTCGGGCGCGATTCGCGGCGCCGGCATCGACGTGTTCGAACGCGAACCCGCCGTCGACCCGGCGCTGCTCGCTGCGCCCAACACCGTCCTCGCGCCGCACATCGGATCCGCCACGACCGAAACCCGCACCAAAATGGCCCTGATGGCCGCCGAAAACGTCATCGCCGTCCTCGCCGGCAGAACCCCGGTAAACCCCGTCACGCTCAAGGAATGAACGCGGGCTCCTTGCGGCACTAAGCCGCGTATGCGGCGGCGAGGTGAGGCGGGGTTTACGCTGATCGAGATGGTCGTCGTGACGGCGATCGTCGTGATCGTCGCCGGAACGATCGGCACGCTTTTTCTCGCCGGCGCATCACCGGCGGTCGCTTCCGCGGGCCGCGATGTCGGCGCGGCATTCGACGAAGCTCGCCGCACGGCGATCGCGTTCGACGCGGCGACCGTCGTGTTCGCACCGGCGCAAAGCGGCAGCGGCTACCGCGCGCGGATCTACGCGCGCATGCCCGGTGATCCCGCGTTCGCGGAGCGCAACGGGCCGGCGTACGACAGCACGGTCGCGATCACCGAAACGGCGTCGCCGCTCGGCGCACCGGGCTTCGCGTTCGGCATCGACAGCCGCGGCACGGTCACCGGTTTCGCCGATTTCGTCGCGGGACAGACGAACGGGACGAGTCACCGGTGCCCGGCTAGCGGCGCATTTGTCTTACGTCTGGCGTATGCGGCCGACGTGCGGACGGTGACGATTCCGTGTCAGCTTCCGGTCAGCAGCAGCACCCCGGTCGCATTTGAGACACCACCGGAAACCCCGTCCGCGGCGCCGCTTTCAGGCGCGACGTGTCCCGGCACCGAAACCTGCACGCTCGCGCTCATCACGCCGCCGGCTGCGTCATGCCCGCCGGGGTACACCGTCGATGCAACGACGCCGGGCGTCTGCGATGCCGCCGCTGCACCAACGCCGAGCGCAGCAAGTACGTGTCCGCCGGGCTACGCGGGCCAGCCGCCGGATTGCACGCTCGCCGCCATCCCGACGCCCACGCCGATCGCGCCGCCGGGCTGCTCTCCCGGTACTCCTGATCCGCTCGGATTTTCGAGTTGCCTCGAGTCCGATCCGATCCACATCACGGGGAACGCGATCACCCGCCAGGGCTGCGGAACGCACACGCCGATTGCCGATCCGGGCGCGAGCTTCTCGATCATCGTTGATATTTGGCAAGACGGTGCGCCGTGGGGTTCCTACATCATCGACGTCTCCGAACTCAAGACAAAATGGATGGATGTCGCGTTTATGCCGCCGCAGCAAGTCTGCGGATTAGCGTATAGCCTTGGGTTTCACATCGACGCAGCCGCCCCGGAGTCCGGAAACGCGGTATCGACGCCGTTGCAAGACACCGGCGACCCGGCATTCGCCAACGACGGCATCGACTCGATACTCGTACCGCCCGCCGGAAGCTGGGGCAGCAACGCGTAATCGCTTCCGCTTGTCATCCCGAGCGGAGCACCGTAGGGTGCGTAGTCGAGGGACCAGCCGTAGCCGCGGTGGTCAGCAGGGCAACTCCACTCAGCGTTGGTGTTAGACTACTCGTCCGCCCTGCGGCGTCCGAGCTCGGCGACGACGATCGTGGCGCGTTCCTCGACGACGCGCCTTCGGCGCTTTGCTCGGAATGACACAGAAACGAAGACGGTACTCTGAATCTACGAGTTGTTCACGACGGTGCCGGCGGGGCACGGCGTCGATACGGGATAGCCGTATGCGCCGACCACGGTATCGGCGGCGTTCGGGGTGACGAGTTCGTAGTCGACGTTTGCAAATGCGGGGGCGCTCGCGTCGACGACGGCTGCGAGGCCGGCCCAAAGGTGCGCGCCGTCCACGAGGTTGAGATAATGACCGCCGGGCGGATTCGAAGTCTTCTCGGCCAGAAACGCCGCCTCGGCGTACCCGAAAGCGACGGCGCCGGTTCCCGAAACGAGCGCGAGGTTTTCACCGGTGAGGCCGATCGCGCCGATCGCAACGTAACGCGACGACGGCCCCACGTTCTTCGTGTCGTAGTGACAGAAGTAATTTGCCGACGATTCATCGCTCGCGTGGAGACGCGCGGCTTCCTCGGCGGATTCATCGAAAATCAGCGGCCCGGCGCCGTTTGCGGCCCGGTCGGCGTTCACCGCGGCCAGTGCGCCGGCTTCGGCGGCAGACGCGCTCGAAATGCGCAGCACCAACCCCGTCGATGCGGCGAGAAACCGATGCATGGGGAGCGGAGCACCCGCGCTCGTTCCGTCCGTTCCCGCGCCGAAAACTTCGACATAGTAGCCGGTTGCCGGCGGCACGAAGCCGCTGAGATTATCCGGCGGAACGACAAACGGTTCGGCGCTCGACGCCGCTGCCGGTGCGATCGCCGGGGTCAGCGCGAACGCGCCGCCGGCATTTGTCGTGACCGCCGCGTCACCGGCCGGCAATTGCGCCGGCGGTGTGCCGCCCACGATCGGAACCGGCCCCACGATCACCGTCGCATGCGCGAGCGGAACGGTTTGCGATGCATCCGCGGACGCGTACGTCACGCCGGCGATTGCCGCCGGTCCGTACGCATCGGCCGCCAGCGCAACGACGCTGCCGGCTACCGTGACCCCGGGCGGAGTTGTGGGACTCGCACTCGGGATCCCGATCGCGGATGTGCCGCCCGCGTTCGCTGTGCCGCCGGGTCCTCCGCCGCACGCGGCGAGCGCGAGGACCATGGGCGCGACGAACGCGTGCTTCACCGCAACGCTAGTGCCCGAGTGCCCCGGTTTTATGCGCGCCGCGACTAGCGGCGCTCCGATGCGGGCACTGCTGAGCGCATGCACGCGAACCGAACGTCGCGCGAAGCCGGCTTCACGCTGATCGAAGTTCTGGTAGCGACGGCCCTGTTCGTGTTCGTTGCGCTGGCCGGCTTCGAAGCCGTGCGCCAGATCGGCTGGAACGTCGATCTGCTCGCGCAGCGCGCCGATGCGGCGGCGCAGCTCGACGTCGCGGCGGCCATGCTGCGTTCGGATGCGCTCTCGGCCGTCGCGGTTTGGAAACCGGCATCGACCTGCGGCGACGCGGTCGAATTCATGCAGCGCAATGCCGGTGGCACGTCGTTCTTGCTCTACGTCGCGCAGCCGCCGGCACTCGTGCGCGCGGCTGCGGCCGGTCCCATGAATCCGTGCGATCCCGCGCTGCAAACGCAAGTCGCGGTCTCGCCGATCGCAAGCCTGACCGTCACGGCGATCCCCGCGGCGGCGCTGCCGGCACACACCGATCCGGTTTCGGGCAACGGCGACGGCGCGCTTTTCAACGCGGCCGGCATCACGGCGGTCGCAGCCGATTCGCACGCGCTGGACGTCGATGGGTCGCACATCATGACCGGTAACGGCGTCATCGAGGTGAGCATCGATGCAGATCCGGTGCAGACGACCATCGACCTCGTCGCGGGGAACCGTCCCTCGGCGTACACCCAAGTCCTGGCGTACACGTGCAACGGCCGCTGCGAAGCGAATGCCGCCTTTCCGGAGATTCGCAACGCCGCGTTCACCGATTGCGCGCCCGGCTACGACTTCCAGAACGCGCCCGCGTACTACGTTCCCGCGGCGTATGGCTATGCCGGGTTGGGCAACGGCAATCAGCGCATCGTCGTCACGGCCTATAGCGTCACGGGCGGGTATACGTTTGCGTTCGCGGGCGCCGTGCCGGGCACGGCCGAGCGGACGTGGCCCGTGGCACTCTGGCCGCCGGCGGGTTCCCCACTGGCCGGCACCATCGCCGATCCGTATCCGGTCAACTATGCGAGCAACGCCGTGCAGGCGCGCGGCGCGGCGCAAATTGCGAGCGACCTCGGCGAGCCGGCGGCGTTCTCCGCCGAGCTCTCCGCCTGCGCGGACATGCACGCGGACCCGACGTTCGATGACTGAGCGCCGGAGCGAAGCCGGTTTCAGCTTGCTCGAAGTCGTGGTGTGCGTCGCGCTGCTCGTGATGGGCAGCGTGCTCGCCCTCGCTCTCTTGCCGGCACTCGCGCGCGCTTCGCAAGCGCAGCTGCTGCGCAGCGCCGCAACGGAGATCGCGCGCAACGCGATCGAACGCGCTCGCGCTGCCGCCGCGTACTATCCCGCCGCGGCCGTCGCCGATCCGGCGCTGCGCGCCACGGCGACGGCCGATCATGCCTGGGTGTTCGCGCCGGCCGCAAACTACGTTGCGGCGGTGCGCGTGCATCGGGCGTACTGCGGTTCGTCCGCGGCCACGAGCATCGTGTCGATGAACGTCGGCCTCACCTACGATGCGCCGAGCGACACGCTGACGGTCGCGGTCGCGTATCCGCCCAATCCGTGCGATGTCGCGGTGCAGGCGACGGTCTCGCTCGCAGCCCAGCTCGCGCCGGCGAGCTACGCGCCGCAAACCCAACTGCCCGCGGCGATCGCCGATCCGGCGCTGCAGTAGATGCTGGCGCAAACGCTGGTCCTCATTGCGATGCTGGCGATTTTTGCCGCGTCGGCGGTGGCCGGCGTCGCGGGCACGGCGCGCGCGCAGAGCGTTGCCGCAGCGAAGGCGCTGATCGTACCGGGCGTGGAAACGGCGCTCGGACGCTATCAGCGTTACGTCGCGGCCGTCATCGGCGCGCAGATCGCGGCGGCGCCGGAAGCGCTCACGGCCGAACCCGCGGCGATCCCGGCGCTCGAAGCAGTATCCGTTTGGAATGCCCAGCACTATCTGGAGGCTCCGGCAGCATCGTCGTCGCCGTTGCGCGTCGCGGTCGGCGTCGTGCCGAACGCGCAAAGCGTGCCGTTATGCGGCGGCAACGACGGCGGTCCGGATGCGGCGGTTCAACTGCAGTGCTCGCCGTTCGTGCAAGAATCGCGGCTTTCACTCGCCATTACGAGCGATGCCGGGCCGGCCGATGCGAACGGCGCGGTCAGCCCGCTCGCACACGGCCGGTATATCGTCACGCTGCGGCTCTTCGCGCAACCCCCGTACGCGATCGTCAGCGGTGTCACGGACGCGGCGGATCCGGCCGGCTATCATGAGGGTGACGACGCCGGCTGGGCCGGCGCGTTACCGGCCTTTGCTTCGCCCGCTCCCGACGACACGACGATCCACGTGGTCTACTCGTGCGTTGCCGGAACCGGTTCGTGCGCGGTGAGCAACCCCGCGCCGCAAGATGCGCCGACGACGTTACCGTGGACCAACGGCAACGGCGCTCCCTAGTGGATTCACGTTCCGTGAATCCGTCGCGTTTGGGCTACGCCCAAGCCGCCGAGAACGCTTCGATGGCCGCGCACATCGCTTCGGGTTCTTCTTCGTGCGGCAGCAGCCCCGAGTTCGCAAACGTTACGAGCTTCGCGTTCTGCGCCAGCTTGAGAAATTCGCCCGCGTTGGCGAGCGGCGAGAACGACGACGCGTGTTCGCCCCAGGCGACCAGAATCGGCGCGTCGACGAACGGCAAGTCCTGTGCGATGTTGCAGTTGAGCAGCCCGCCGACGAAGTGCGCGGGAACGTAGCGCGCGCCGGGCTGGTGCGCCACGGCGTAGTAGTGATCGATGATTTCCGGTGTCGCGCTGGCGTAGTCGGCGTAGGTGGCACGGCCCAAGAAATAGCGGATCGACGGTCGCGAAGCGAGGCCGTTGAAGAGCGCTTCGCCGAGCAGCGGCGTGCGCACGGTGCCCGTGAGCGCGAGTTGCGCGCCGTTCGGCGAACGGTCGAGCACGCCGCCGAGCCCCGTCGGACAGATCGCGACGACGCCCGCAATACGTTGTTTCGATCGCGCTGCAGCGCGAATCGCAAAGGCCGCGCCGAGCGACGATCCGACGACGGTAACCGGCTCCGCCGGGCCCGCATCGGCTAACGCGTCGATGACGAGTTCGGTGAAGAGATCGGCGGAATAGCCGAGGTTCGGGCGATCGGAGAGCCCGCAGCCGAGCAGATCGAACGCCACCACGCGATGGTTCGCGGCGAGCAGCGGAAAGAGTTTGCGATACTCGTATGACGACGCGCCCGCGTAGATGCCGTGGACGAGCACGATGAGCGGGCCGCTGCCGGCTTCGGTCGAGAAGATGCCGTGCCCGCGCCAATTCCAGCGCCGCACGGTACCGCCGAGCGCGTTCGTGGGTACGGGTCCATTGCTCACGCTGCGGTTGAACACGGCGAGCGCGCCCGTCACCCCAGCACCCGCTGCGAGCGGGCGAACGAATTTTTTCACTACTTGCTTGTTCCCTGAATGCGCGAGCATTACCCGGCTAAGCGAACGCGATGCCACGGCCGAAGTGCCTGCCTACTCGCGCCCAACGCCCCTACTTCCCGCCGCCCGAAGGGTGCGGGTGCTCCGAAAGCCATGTCTTGAAAGCCTCGAACGGCAACGGGCGGCAGATGGCAAAGCCCTGCATGTAGCGGCATCCGCGCTTCCGCAGCCATTCCACCTCATCGGCATGTTCCACGCCCTCTGCTAATGAGTCAAGGCCGAAGTGTTTGGTGATCGAAATGATCGTCTCCGCGATCGTCTCGTCGTGGCGGTCTTTCAGGACACCGGAAATGAAGCTCTGATCGATCTTCACGATGTCGATCGGCAGGCGCTTGAGGGAGGACAACGACGAATAGCCGGTGCCGAAATCATCGATGGCGATCCGGATGTTCAGCCGGCGCAGTGCGCGGCAGACGCGCCGGGTCGCTTCGACGTCGCGCATCGCGTCGGATTCCGTGATTTCCACGCCGACGTTACTCAGCCGTACGCCGTCGCGGGCGGCCATCGTGAACGCTCGAATCACGCTCGAATCGCCTGCCTGGCGTCCCGAGAGGTTAAAGTACACCCGAAAATCCGGTCGCAATGCGGCGAGTTCGTTCGCGGCGGCGAGCGCCTTCTGCATCACCCAGGTGTCGATGCTGGTAATGATCCCGCTCTCCTCGGCAAACGGAATGAAGTCACCGGGGAGCAGGAAGCCGCGCACGGGATGTTTCCAACGGATCAACGCTTCGCACCCGGCGACGTTGCCCGTGGCAATTTCGATATGCGGCTGGAAATACAGGATGAACTGATCCTCCGCAAGCGCTTCCTTCAACTCGTTCAGGAGCGTGGCGCGGCGTAGCGCGTCGCCTTCCATCCCGGCTTCGTAACAAACGATCGTCCCATGTCCGTGCGCCTTGGCATTGAGCAAAGCGGCGCCGGCATGGGACAGGACGGCATCGATGGCCGTTCCGTCGCCGGGAGCGACCGCGAGGCCGATGGTTCCCGTGCGGGCAATGAAATTGAGACCGTCGCGGTCGCCGGTTGCGAATGGGCTCGCGAAGACCTCGGAAAACGCGACAGCCCGGCTGTGAGCGAAGTCCCGCGAAATCGGATCGGGTACGAAGATGCCGAAGACGTCGCCCTCGATGCGCCCGACAATCTCATCAACTGCGGCTAGTTTCTTGAGGGCATTGCCGACCTCGACGAGTACGGCGTCACCGATCATGTGACCGCGCGTTTCGTTGATTTCGCGAAAGTCGTCTATGTTCACGAGAATGATCGCGCAGCCAACGTTTTGGCCGGCCGCGGCGCGCGCGCGCGAGCGAAAGTGCGAACGGCTGAGCAGACCAGTGAGCACGTCGTGAGACTGTTGATATTGGATGCGCTCGAACTGCCAGCGTTGTTGGATGGAGTTTGCGAAAAACGTCGCAAGAACTTCGAGATAGACGTTATCTTGTGGCCCCAGCGCCTCGTGCGTTGTCTCGCCGGAGGCGAAGGTCAAGCCCCAACTCTTCGCCCCCGCATGAAAGGTCGTGACGATAAGCGAATGCGTGCGTCGCATCCACGTTAGCCGCGTCTGCTCGGGGCTCGTCGAGAAGTTGTCCCACGAACGCGTTCCGCCCCCGTTCGCCATGACGATCCCGCAGATCGTTTGTTCGAGCGGTATCGACGATCCGACCGCGGGAAAGTCCTTTGGAAAAGGCTGGTTCGATGCCGTGGCCTTCGCCGTAAGCGACGCCCCGTCGCTGACCCACAAGATGCCGCGGTAGTTTTGGTCCGGCCGAATCGAAGCAGCGCCAAGCGCTAACATTGCCTGCAGTTGGTCGTCACCGTGAAGGCTCGGATCGTTGACGAGACTCCGTAGCGCGTCGAGCCGCTCGGCATGATGTCGTGCGCGCTCCTCTTCGTCGTGTAACGAACCTTCGAGTTGGCTGACTTGCAATTGGTTGCCGAACGAGGACGAAAGCACGTCGAGATATGCGAAGTCGCCGGCGTCGAACGCAGCCGCCGTCGGCTCGAGCGAGCCGAACGTGAGCGAGTACCACGAACCGCCGGCTTCGAATTGCGTTGAAATTGCCGCCCGCCAGCCAAGCAAGAGTAGCGATTTCGGCGCCCCTTCCGCCGTCGCTAGATCGTCCCAAGAGCGTGTACGGTTGATGCTCGCTATCGGCGTTTTCTCGAGCGGCGTGCGGCTCCCGATATCAAGATTCGGGCGGTACCGGCCGTGGTCGCCCGGAGCGATTCCTACCCCGATGAGCGTGACATAGTTGTCTTCGATGCGGCCGAGCAGCCCGCAAAAGCGTTGGTTCGCTCGCAATGCCACTGCGGCTTGCCGAAGCATCGCCAGCAACCGTTCATGACGGTTGAGATGACGGTCGTTGGCGATCTGCCACAGCGCTTCGAGCCGCTCGGCGTGATGGCGTGAGCGCGCTTCGGCATTGCGGAGCGAGGATTCCAACTGGTCGACTTGCATGTGGTCGGCGAACGACGATGCCAGGAGTTCGATGTAGATGAAGTCTTCCGAATCGAAGGGCAGCGACGTTGGTTCGACGGATCCGAACGCGAGCCAATACTTCCGATCGCCGGAGACGAATTGGGTGGAGATCGCCGACCGCCATCCGAGGAACGCCAAGTCGGCGCGTCCGGTTTTGACGTCCGCAAGATCGTCCCAGCCTTGCGTGCGAGACAAGCTGGGAACGACCGTTTGAGCGAGGAGCGTGCGACGGCCGATTTCGACGCGTGAAATCGCGTCGTTGGTGCCGGGTTCCGCACCAACGCCGATCACTACGACCTCGTCACCATCGATGCGACCGAGCAAGCCGTGAAACTGCTGGTGCGGACGAATTGCCGCCGCCGCTTGCCGGAGCATCGAGAGTATGAGATCGTGTCCGCGCAATCGTGGGTTGTTGGCGACGCGCCACAGCGTTGCGAGACGCTCGGCGTGACGGCGCGTGCGAACTTCGGCAGCGCGGAGCGCGCCTTGAGCTCGCTCCGCTTCGAGGTGGCGCGAAAAAAATGAACCGAGCACCTCGACGTATTCGTAGTCTTCGGGGCTAAACGAAATTCCGTCAGGGATTTCGAGCGATGCAAGCATTAAAATGTAGACGACGTCGTTGGCGATGAATTGCGTGGTGATTTGGCTGCGCACACCGGTCTTGCGAGCGGGCGCCGGGAGGTCGGCGACGGTTTGGCAGTCTTCCCACGATTGGGTTCTGCCCGCAGCGAGGTCGCGCGCGAGGAGGGTCTCGTTCAGGGGAAGCCGTTTCCCGACATGTAGCATCCGCGCGATCTTCGCGTTGCCGCCGACGCCGCTGACGGCCGCCGAATCGACAACGTATTCCGCGTCTTCGATATGACCGAGCGTCCCGGTGTAGGATTGCCCCGGGCGGATCGCTGCTGCCGCGTCGCCCAACATGGCCAGCACCAGGTCGTCGCCGCTCAAGCGCGGCGTATTGACGATATGCCACAATGATTCTAAACGGGTGGCCTGGCGGCGGACGCGTTCTTCCGAACCCGCCAGCGATGTCTCTACCCCCCGCTTTTCGACGGTGAGTGCTTCGATCTCGACCGCGTGCGACGCATTGGTGCGGCGCATCTCCTCGGCGTGCTTGCGCTCGGAAATATCGATGATCGATGCGAGGACGAAATCTCCGCGCGAGGTGGTCAGCGGGCTGAAGTCGATTTCGATCGGGATCTCGCGACCGTCTTTGTGCAGTCCCCAATGCTCGCTTTTGATCTTGTCTTCAGCCGGCTGTGTGGCCCCGCCGTCTTTACGGAGCTGCAAGTATCCCGCGCGCAGCCGTTCTGGAACCAGCATGTCGACGGCGCTGTTCAGCAGTTCTTGCCGCATGTAGCCGAAGATGCGCTCCACCTCGCTGTTGACGAGCGTGATCCGCCCTTTCCGGTCGGTCACGATCATCGCCTGAGCTGCGCCGTCGATGACCAGACGCATCTGTTCCGCGATGTGGAAGCGCTCTTCCGCCTCCAGCCGGCTGCTGATGTCCGTGATGGCTGCAAGAATCAGCAGCTCGCCCCGCACCCGAACGGGGTTCAGGCCAACTTCTAACGGGATCTCCGTCCCGTCCTTGCGCAGCCCGCGAAGTCGCTTGCCGGCGGCCATCGGCCGGCTTGTCGGCGCAAGGAGATAATCACTGCGCAGCATTTGGTAGGCCGCGCGCAGACGTTCCGGTGTCAGCAGCTCGGTATTTTGACCCGCTAACTCCCGCGGACCGTAGCCGAACAGCAGTTGGGCCTCACCATTCGACAGGACGATGATACCGCGCCGATCCACGACGATGATCGCAGTCGGAGCCGCTTCGACGAGGAGATGTAATTGTGGGTGATCGCCATGCTCGTCACGCATCGATCATCACTGCGCGCTCCGCCGGCACGTCGGGTTTTCGCGCCAAGACCAACAAACACACGCGCGTCTGCTGCAACGTGCGACTCTCTTACTTCGTCTCGCCCAAGACAATACACACACACCCATGAGCAAGCGACCCAGCGTTACGGAGTCGCCGCCACCTTTTTCTGTACCCTCGGACCATTCGATCGAAACGCGGGTACGTTGCCGGGATGCAGCGCTGCGTCCGAAGGTCACCGTGGCGCTTGCCCGCTACCGCACAACGAAGCAAGTAAAGCGAGGCCGCGCGCCAGGACCGGGGGCGACCTCCGGTGCAGAGGGCGGCGTGGTACGTTCGGTCGTCGCCGCACTGCTGGCGGCGGTATGCGTTTCGGCGTCACCGGTTGACGCGAGTTCGTGCGCGTTGTCGACGGGTGCCGCGGTCGTTCTGCGCTCGAGCGATTTCGATCCCGACGTGCTGGTGTGGGATTCGCGCCAGCGCGAGATCGACTACGTGAGCGGGAACATCAAGAATACGGCCGAGGTCCTCACGCACACGGTGCTCTCAAAATCGGGCACGCATGCGATCGTCGTGGGGTGCGATCCGTCGAGTTCCAAGCCGCGCTATTCGTCGGCGGTCCAGGATACGGTCGGGATCAAGCTCACGTCGGGACCCAACCGGGGCCGCTACGGCTGGGTCTCATCCGGCGACGCGCACAGCGCCGTCACGGCGCAGTCGCCCATACAATAGTCGCAGCTGATCGGGGCCGCTTGCTTGCCGACTCTCCATTTGCATAGCGAAAAAGGCGGCTGGTCCTACCAATAGTGGTTGCCGCTGGTCGGATCGTGGGCTAAGATTAACAGGAGGTCAGTCCTCGCGCGCACCTGCGCGGGGGAGCCTGTCTCCGTTCGACCGTTTCCCCGGGGCCGCGTGCCTGCGGGGTCCTTGTGCGGTCGGATGCTCTTTATGAGAAAAGGAAACACTTGAAACTACGACTAGCATCTCTCGCCGCAATCGTTGGGGCGATTGCGATGTGGAATGCATCACCTGCGGGCGCAGACCAAGTAGTGGCGCAAGCCGCCTCGCCTGCTCCGTCACCGTCCCCCACGGCTTCACCGCCGCCACATTTGCTCCAGGTTAGCGGATATGCTGACGCGGGCTACACCTCGGCCTCAATTGCGAGCGCGGTGGGATCCCCCGGCGGCTCGTTCATCACCGGGCGCGTGTTCGACGATCTGAACCAGCAGATCCAATTCCACAACTTCAACCTCCAAGTCGCGTACAACGGTCCCATCGGCGGTAAGGTCGAAGCGATCTTCGGTGACGACGCCAACGTCACGAACTCGTGGCCGAAGAGTCAGCTCGACGGCGCCCCGAGCCTCAACGGCACGGGTACCCCGTTGTCGGGTCCGTCGATCGATCTCACGCAGGCGTATCTGCAGTTGATCAGCGGCCAGTTCACCGGTATCGTCGGCCGATTCGAAACCCTGGCCGGCGCCGAAGTCATCGAGAGCCCGAGCGATCTCAACTTCTCGCGCTCGATTCTCTTCGGTTACGCGGTGCCGTTCACGCACACCGGCGGCCGTCTCACCTGGGCGATGAACTCGAACCTCTCGTTCGTGGTCGGCGCCAATAAGGGTTGGGACACCAGCGGCACGTTGAACGCACCGTCGAACAACTTCCCGCCGCCGTTCAACAACTTCGGCGGGGCCGCCGAACTCAACGACTCCAACGCGATCACCTTCGAAGGCGGCGCGATCTGGAATCCGAGCAAAGCCATCTCGGCGACCCTCGACGGCTATACCGGTCAAGTCGAAGAAGCCTATGCAATGGCAACCCCGGGTCTCTTCGTCGTTTCGCCGGCGCGCCCGAACAAGAGCCTCGTCGACCTCGTGGTCTCGTGGCAGGCAACGTCGGCTTTGAAGTTCGTCATCAACGGTGACTCCGGTCAGCAGACGAACTCGAACATTCTCAACGGTCCCGGCACCGCGATCATCGGTTACGGAACGGGAACGTGGAGTGGTCTGGCGGCTTACGCCAACTACGCGATCAACAGCCAGTGGAGCGCAACGCTTCGTGGTGAAGGCTTCGGCGATTACGGCGGTCTTCGGACCGGCGAGTCGATGCGTTGGGGTGAGGGCACGGCAACGCTGCAATATGCTCCGAACAACAACGTCATTCTGCGCGGCGAAATTCGCGGTGACAGAACGAACCAGCCGTTCTTCGTCGGAACCGGCGGGAACAGGTACTACTCGAACGGTCAGTTCGGTATCGAAGCCATCGTCAAGTGGCCGTAGACCCGGACTGACGTAAAAGTCGTCATGCGCGCCTCGCAGATTCGTCTGCGGGGCGCGTTTGTTTTGCACGGCGAGGAGTGGTGGCGGCATCGCCGAACGGCCGAGCGATGGCTCTGACGCTGCGGCGCAGCATCAGCCTCGCGGCGCTGATCGCGTTCTTGCTCGTCGCAGTAGCGGCCGGCGTGGCGATCGGTTCGGTGAATCTGCCGCTCTCGAGCGTGATCGGCGCGCTCGCGCACCCGCATGCCGGCGGGGACGTTGCCGCGATCGTGTGGGCATTGCGCTTGCCGCGGGTCACGATCGCGATGCTCGTCGGCGCGGCGCTCGGCGTGAGCGGAACGCTGCTGCAGAGCATGTTGCGCAACGGTTTGGTCGATCCGTATCTCACCGGCGGTAGCGCCGGTGCCGCGTTCACCATCGCGATTGCGATCGCGCTCGGCGTTCCGTCGCCGTTCTACGCCGGACTTGCGTTTGCGGCGGCGCTCGCGACGACGGTCGGGGTGGCCGCGCTCGCGCGCCGCGGGCGCGGCGTTTCGCCGGAGCGCCTGATTCTGGCCGGCATCGCGGTGACGTCGCTGTTCGCCGGAATGACGACGCTCGTCATCATGCTCTCGCCGAGCGCGAGCGTGTCGCTCAGCATCTTGTCGTGGCTCGGCGGCTCGCTCACGGGTCACGGCTGGAACGATCTGGGGTGGGCCGCGGCGTACGCGGCGCTCGGGTTCGCGTTCGCGGCGGCGGTGGTGCCGGCGCTCAACGCGATCCGCTTGGGTGACGCACGCGCCGTCGCGTTGGGCGTCGATCTCACGCGCACGCGCTGGCTCGCGCTGATCGCATCGTCGTTGCTCGTTGCCGCCGCGGTGAGCGTGAGCGGCGTGATCGGCTTCGTCGGGCTGATCGTGCCGCATCTCGCGCGCGCGATCTGCGGATCGGATACGCGCTGGACGGTGCCCGCGAGTATCCCGGCCGGCGCCGCGATCGTGGTGCTGGCCGACACGCTCGCGCGCTCGGCCGCGCCGCCGATCGAACTACCGATCGGGGTACTGCTGTCGCTGATCGGTGTGCCGGTGTTTCTCTTCATCGCGTTTCGCCGCCGGCGCATTGCATGATCGACGCGCGCGGGCTGGTGCTCGGATACGAGGGCCGCATCGTGCTGCGCGATGTCGAGCTGATGCTGCGGCCGCACGAGCTGGTGGCGATCGTCGGGCCCAACGGGTCGGGCAAGTCGACGCTGTTACGCGCCCTAGCCGGATCGCTCGTGCCGATCGAGGGGCGCGTGACGGTCGACGGTGCGCTCGTGCACGGGCTCTCACCGGCCGAGCGTGCCCGCCGCGTGGCGCTCGTCGCGGCCGAAGAATATGCCGACGGCGACGTAACGGTGCGGGATGCGGTAGCCATGGGCCGGCTCTCGCATCGTCCATGGTGGCAATGGAACGGGCCCCCGGAAGACGAGGCGATCGTGGAGGCGGCGCTCGAGCGCGTCAACCTCGTGCCCTTTGGTGAACGTCTGCTGGACACGCTTTCGAGCGGCGAGCGACAGCGCGTCTGGATCGCAACGGCGCTTGCGCAGCAAACGCCCACGTTGCTCTTCGACGAACCGACGAGCCATTTGGATTTGGGCGGTGCGTACGCCACGCTCGACATCTTGCGCGGCCTCGTTGCCGAAGGGGCGGCGATCGCGGTCGTGCTGCACGATCTGAATCTCGCGGTTGCCTCCGTCGACCGCATCGTGCTCGTCGGTGACGGCACGGTGCTGGCCGACGGACCCGTCGAATCGGTGTTTCGCGCCGATTTGCTGACGCGCGCGTACGGTGCGGAGATCGCGGTCGGCCGCACCGATGACGGCACGATGGTGGCGATGCCGCGCCGGCGCGTGCGCTTAGCGCGTGGCGAGTTCCAGTTGTAGCGTCCGGCCGGGGGCCGGGTAACCGAAGATCGGCGCGTAGCCTTGGTTGGTGAGATTCATGATGCGGGCGGAAATGATCGCGGATTTGGCGATGCGGTAGCGGATGAACGCGTCGGCGGTGGTGTAGGCGTCGTACGGATCAGCCAACGACGGGCCGCCGCCGAGGTTGGGGACGTCGGGCGATGAGCCGACGATGCGCAGGTGCGCACCGAACGCGAGCGAGCCGGCATCGAACGGGCGCTCGATGCCCAGCGTCGCGATGATCGGCGGCGTGCTCGGTAGCCGCACGCCGGTCGATGTGTCGATCGCGCGGTAGAGATTCGTCAGGCTCGCCGACAGACGGAGCCCGGCGAGCGGCGGCGCGGCAACGGTGATCTGCAAGCCGTTCACCGACACGCGCGAGGCGTTGAACGGAAGGAACGTCGCCGGGTCGAGCACGATCAAGTTCGATCCGTCGCGGCCGAAGTAGCCGAACGAAACGCCGCCCGCGACGTGCGGGAACGACAGCGTCGTATCGTAGTTGGAGAGTTTCTCCGGCAGTAAGCTTGGATTCGAGAAGCCCGGGTAGTAGAGATCGACGAGCGTCGGAACGCGGAACGATTCGCTGACGTTGCCGGTGAGTTGTGCGACGCCCAGCTTCACGCGCGTTCCGAACGACGGTGCGACCACGCTGCCGGCCGGCGCGTCGTGCTCGCCGCGGACGCCGAAGATGAGCCGCAGGGCGGAACTCACGTTGTAGCCGGCTTGCGCATACGCCGCCGCTTGCGATTGCGCCGCGCCGACCGCACCTTGCGGCGGCGTCGACGGCGGGAACGTGAGCAGCGCGCTTTCGCGCGCCAGGTCGACGCCGGTTACGAGGTCGCTGTTCGCAGCCGACATCGTGTAGCGCAGCGACACCTGCGAGCGTCCGTCGAAGGTGTCTTGTTCGCCGAAACCCGGACCGCCGCCGGTGAGGTCGGCGAGGGTGTCCGCATATTTTAGCTTTTGTCCGACGCTGGAGAGCGTGAGATCGAGGGTGCCGTTGCCGGCGGTGTGCGAGAGGTCGAGCAGGCCGTCGGTGCGGTTCGTAGCTTGCTGAGCGTAGGGCGTCAGGAACGACAGTCCGCCCGGGACGCCGACATCGATCGCGTTATCGCCCGCTGCGAGGCGGGCCGTCCAACCGGCGCCGAGCTGCGCGAGATACGAGATGCGAGCGACGGTTTGCTGCGCGGCATCGTTGACACGCGTTCCCGCCGGCGTCGCGTTTCCGCCGGTGTAGTTGAATGCCGGATAGTCGAAGATGTTCGTCGCGGTGTGGCGTTCGAACGAAACGGCGAGGCCGCCCACGCCGGCTTGCGCGGCGACGTCTTGGTTGCCGTAGGTGGCATCGGAATAGCGCAGGTACGGTTGCGCTTTGACCGCGGTGATGATGTTGATCACGCCGCCCGTCGCGCCGCTGCCGTAGAGCGTCGAGCTGCCGCTTTCCACCACCTCGATCCGCTCCACGCCGATCGTCGAGAGCGAACCGAGATCGACGATACCGTTGGAACCGGTCGCGATCGGCATGCCGTCCTGCAAGATGAGGGTTTGGGCCGACGTCGTGCCGCGAATGCCGTAATTGTTCTGCCCGCCGAATGGGCCGTATGAAAAGATGTCGACGCCCGGAACGTTGGCCAGCGCATCGCCGATGGTGAGCGAGCCGAACGCCTCGATCGTGCTGCGATCGACGACGAAGGTGGGATGGGTGGTGTTCGCAATCGGCTCGTTGTGCCGGTCGCTCGTCGTCACGTTGCCGATCTCGGGCAGCGCCGATGCGGACGGGGCGGGGGCCGGCGCCGTTTGCGCAGCGGCGAGTGACGGCGCGCAGAAAAGCGCAACGCCGAGGACACACGGCGCCAGAAGCGCACGCGTGCGTTGAAGGGAAACCATGACCGATACCAACCTTTTCGCGAGGCGGAAGTGCAGTTGTTACTCGCGGGCTCGGTATCCTGACTTGCGGATCGGTGCCCTTTGCCGGTGCCTTCCCCCGACGAATCGGAGTGACGTGCCGGCGGCTCCCCGCATACAGTGGCGCGACCGTGCCGGATTCGAACCGGCTTCCCGTTCACGCGAGTACGGCCCGAGTTGTGCGGCGCAGGCCCGGCGACCTGCCCGGCGTATCGCCTGCGAGTGTCCTTCGTACGCGCTTTTGTGCTTGCCGCAGCGCTCGCGATCGCCGGTTGCGCATCGTCCGCGCCGCCGCGCGTCGACCTCCCGCGCCGTATCGTTTCGCTGATGCCGTCGCTGACCGAAGACTTGTTTGCGATCGGTGCCGGTCCGATGGTCGTGGGCGTTTCGCAGTACACCGATTACCCGAAGGCCGCTGCGTCGTTACCGGTCGTCGCGAGTTTTGCGTCCGCCGATGTGGAGCGGATCGTGCGCTTGCGACCCGACGTCGTCGTCGGCATCCCGGCGCAATCCGCGCCGGCTGCCGAGGTCCGCAAGTCCGGCATTCGCACCGTGCTGCTCAACGACGACACGTTCGATGATATCTTCGGCGACATCGAAGCGTTGGGCTTGCTCACCGGACGCGACGATGCGGCGCACGAACTCACCGACCGCTTGCGCGGCCGCACGACCGCATTGATGCGGACGGTGCTCAAGCGAGCGGCACCGCTGCGCGCGTTCGTGGTGTTGGGGACGGCCCCCATCTTCACGGTCGGCAAGGGATCATACGTTGCCAAGCTCGTCGAACTCGCCGGCGGAGTCAACGCGGCGCATCTGCAGGTTGCCTACGGGGCCTATAGTGCCGAATCGCTGATCGCGATGCAACCCGACGTGCTGATTGCTGATCCGACGGTACAGTTGCAATCCGTGCTCGATCGGCCCCCGTGGAACGCGCTGCGCGCCGTCCGCGAGCATCGGATCGCCTATCTCCCGGACCCGGCGATCCTCGAGCGACCCGGTCCCCGCTACAACGACGGACTCGCATGGCTGATCCGGATCTTCAACAGAACCCACGTCTGAATACGGTCGCGCCGCGCCCGCAGCGGGCGCTCCTCGTCGCTGTCGACCTAAGCGATCGCGCGGCGCCGCTCGCGCCGGAGTTCGCGGAGTTTGCCGCGCTTGCGCGCGCTACCGGCGTCGTGATCGTGGGCGAGGTGATCCAGAAGTTGCCGCACGTCGATCCGGTGACACTGGTCGGCAGCGGCAAGGCGCGTGAGATCGCGGAGCGCGCGAAAGAACTCGACGCCGACGTGCTGATGGTGTTCAACGACCTGCGTCCGCGTCAGCGGATCAACCTCGAAAAGGCCGTGCCGCTGCCGATCGTCGACCGAACGATGCTGATCCTCGACATCTTCGCGCAGCACGCGCGTTCGCGCGAGGGGCAATTGCAAGTCGAACTCGCGCAATTGCGCTACCGTCAATCGAACCTGATCGGTTCGGGCATCGCGCTCTCGCGACTCGGCGGCGGCGTCGGCACGCGCGGGCCGGGTGAAACGAAGCTCGAAGTCGACCGCCGCAAGATCGCCGCGCGCGTCACGTTGCTCGGCCGTCAGCTCGACGAAGTGCGCAAACAGCGCGCGACCCGGCGCTCCGGCGGCGGCCGCGATCCGTACGTCGCACTGGTCGGGTACACGAACGTCGGCAAATCGTCGCTGCTCAACCGGCTGGCCGGAACCGGCGGTAACGCGTTCGTCGCCGATCAGCCGTTTGCGACGCTCGATCCGACGTTGCGCCGCGTCTACATCGGCGAGGGCCGGAGCATCCGCCTCGCCGATACCGTGGGGTTCATCACCGCGTTGCCGAAGGAGCTGATCAACGCGTTCCGCGCAACGCTCGAAGAGCTCGACGTCGCCGACATCTTACTGCACGTCGTCGACGCATCGAATCCGGATTGGCCGCGCCAGCGCGCAAGCGTGGAAACGATTCTCGGCGAACTGCACCTCGCGGACAAGACGACGCTGCTCGTGTGCAACAAGATCGACCGCCTCGATGACGCCGCGCGCGCGGCATTGCCGCCGGACGCGATCCTCGTGAGCGCAACGGCCAACGACGGCATCGATCGCCTGCGGGCGGCGATCGTCGCGCGTCTGGATACCCTGCGTTCGGCCTGATGCTGCTGCTGCGCCGCCTCGCGCTCCTCACGATCGTTGCGCTGACGGCGTGCGCGCACGGCACGCAGTCCGGGGCCGGCTCACCCGAACCGTACACGCAACTCTACCAGCGGCTGCATCCGTCGGTCGTGCTGATCACGATGCAGATTCCGGCTGACGATCCCAAGCGGAAGGGCAAGTGGGACGAAGCCTACGGCAGCGGGGCGATCATCGATAGCGGCGCGTGGGGCTCGCGCATTCTCACCGACGCGCACGTGGTGGCCGATGCGCGCGACCTGCGCGCCAGGATGGGTGACACGGGCAAGGCGGTGCCGTTGCGCGTCGTGGCGGTCAGCGACGATGACGACGATCTCGCGTTACTCCAGATCCCGACCCCCAACCTCAAACCCATCACCTTGGGCGACATGTCGGCGGTGGTCGCCGGTCGCGACGTCGGCGTGCTCGGGTATCCGATTCCCGATGCGTTCGAAGACGAGCACCTCGACACCGTCGTTTCCTTGTATACCGGCCGCATCGCGAGCGTGCGCAACGGCGCGATCGAGATCGACGTGCCGATCATTCCGGGCGAATCGGGCGGCCCGGTCTTCGATGCGGCGACCGGCAACGTGATCGGTCTCGCCGAGTCGCGTTTCGACGACGAGCGCGCGATCGGGTTCGCGACGCCGGTCGACGTCATCGCGCGCTTCTTGGCAGCGCATCAACGCAAGTAATCACCTGCTTGTATAGCTAAGCAGCCCGGCCGAATCAACGGTCGAGCGAGGAGGGCAGTCCAATGACGCCCGCGTCGGCCCCGCTATCCTGGAGCACCGTGACCTGGCCCGTATAGCTCTTCCAGCCCACCGCGGAGATCGTGATCGTATGCGCGCCGAGCGGCACGTTGCGCAACGCGAACGCGCCTTTGTCGATGGCCGCGGTGACGGCAACAATGTTCCCGATCGTTATCGTCGCACCGGAAATCGGCTGCAAGGACTGGGTGTCCACGACGCGTCCCGTGACCGTCCCATAGCCGGATGCGCCCATTCCGTTCGGGCCGAGTGTGCACGCCGCGAGCGCGCAGGCGGCGAGTCCGAGGGCGAAGGCGCTGCGCACCCGTTTCGTGAAGTTTTTCACATCTATGACCCCCTATGGTCCCGTTGCACTCTATCTCCTCGTTGCATTCATTGCCGCATTGCTATTCTGTACGTTGCCCGGTCAGATGGGGCGCAAGAAGCCGAATCCGGTCAAGAGTGAGGCGTACGAATGCGGCGTCGAACCGACCTCTGAGGTAGCCGGGCGGTTTCCGGTCCGGTTTTACTTGATCGCGATGCTGTTCGTGATCTTCGATGTTGAGGCCGCGTCATTCTATCCGTGGGCGGTGCAGATGCACCAGCTCCGGTATTTCGGTCTCGTCGAGATGGTGTCGTTCGTCGTCGTGCTCGCCATCGGATATGCATACGTGTGGCGGCGCGGAGGCTTTCAGTGGCGGTAAACGACATGCCCGGCCAGTTTTTCCTGGCCAAACTCGACGACGTTGCGCGCTGGGCGCAATCCTCGAGCGTCTGGCCGCTGACGATGGGACTCGCCTGCTGTGCGATCGAGATGATGACCGCGACGGCTGCCGAGTACGACATCGCGCGCTTCGGGTCCGAAGTGTTCCGCGCGTCGCCGCGGCAGGCGGACTTGATGATCGTTTCCGGCCGCGTGGCGCAAAAGATGGCGCCGGTCGTGCGGCGCTTGTGGGAGCAAATGGCCGATCCGAAGTGGGTGATCTCGATGGGCGCGTGCGCGTCCTCGGGCGGGGTGTTCGACAACTACGCCATCGTGCAAGGCGTCGACACGATCGTTCCGGTGGATGTGTACGTACCGGGTTGTCCGCCGACGCCCGACGGTTTGCTCTACGCCGTCAACCTCATCCAGCAGCAGATACGCCAAGGCGGTCGCGGCGGGATCCTCGCGCGAGCCTAGAGGCACGACGTAAATGCCGAGTTCACAAACTCCCCCGGCCGGGGGCACTGCCCTCGACCCAACTGCCGTTCGGGCAGACATCGGCGACGCGCGCGTCATTCGCGTGACGCCGGCCGACGTGCGCGCGACGCTCGAGCGTTTGCGCGGCGAAGGCTTCACGATGCTGATCGATATCGGCGGCGCCGACTATCCGGGCCGCGAGCCGCGTTTCGACGTGGTCTATCATTTGATCAAGCTCGCGAGCACGTCGACCACCCTGGCGCAAATCGGGCAACCCGAACGCGTGCGCGTGCTGTGCGGCGTACCGGAAAACGATCCGGTGGTGCCGACGATGAGCGATCTGTGGCCGGCCGCCGATTGGCCGGAGCGCGAAGTCTACGATCTTTTCGGCGTGACGTTCTCGGGACACCCCGACATGCGCCGCATCCAGATGCCCGTCGAGTGGGAAGGCTATCCGTTGCGCAAGGATTACCCGCTGCGCGGACCCGGGCGTGAGAAGACGCCGCGCCCGTCGTTTGCGCTCAAGTCCAACGTTGCCGCGGGAACGCCCGCCTCGGGCCGCACCGCAGCCGCGCTGCAGCGCCAGATCGCGGCGGCGCGCGGACAAGCCCCGAAAGACGACGCGCAGTGACCGACGTTGCCGTTCCGGCCCACGGCCTACAGATCGCACCCGTCGGCGACGGCCGCATGGTCATCTCGATGGGGCCGCAGCATCCCTCGACGCACGGCGTGCTGCAAGTGATCACCGAACTCGAGGGCGAGACGGTGATGCGCGCCGATCCCGAGATCGGCTATCTCCACACCGGCATCGAGAAGTCGGCCGAGAACCTTTTCTGGACGCAAGCGTCGACCGTCATCGAGCGGATGGATTACCTCTCGCCGCTCTCCAACGCGTGTTGTTACGTGATGGGCGTCGAGAAACTGCTCGGCATTTCGGGCGAAATTCCCGTGCGCGCGCAGCATGCGCGCGTTTTGCTGTGCGAACTGCACCGCATCGCGTCGCACTGCGTGTGGCTCGGCACGGGCGGCATCGATCTCGGCGCGATTTCGGGCTTTTTCTACGCCTTCGATCTGCGCGAGCGCATCCTCGATCTGACCGAACTCTCGGGCGGCGCGCGGATGCATCCGAACTACCTGCGGATCGGCGGTCTGCGCGACGACCTGCCTGAGGGCTTCCTGCGCAAAGTCGACGAGCTGATCGCGATGTACTATCCGCGGATGCGCGATTTGCGCGCGCTCTTGCAGAAGAATCCGATCCTTCAGGACCGCATGATCGACATCGGAATCCTCAACGCCGATGACGCGATCGCGTGGGGGATTACCGGGCCTTCGCTGCGTGCAGCGGGCGTGCCGTACGACGTGCGACGTGCGTTCCCGTACAACGGCTACGAAAATTACGAGTTCGATGTGATCACGCGAACGGAAGGCGACGCTTACGCGCGTTTCATGGTTCGCCTCGATGAGATGGACCAATCGATGCGCATCATCGAGCAAGCGCGCAAATATCTCGATACGCCGGGTCCGGTCATGATCGCGGATACCAAGTATGCCCCGCCGCCCAAGGAGACGATCGCGCTCTCGATGGAAGCGCTGATCCACCACTTCAAGATCGTCAGCGAATCGTTCCGCGTTCCGCCGGGCGACGTCTATCAGGCGATCGAAGGTCCGCGCGGCGAACTCGGCTACTACATCGTTTCCAACGGTGACAACCGGCCGTGGCGCGTGCGCACCCGCCCGCCGTCGATGTATAACTTGCAAGTGCTGAAGAAGATCGCGGTCGGCGAGTACATCGCCGACATGGTCGTGATGATCGGCTCGCTCGACCCCGTCTTCGGAGAGGTTGATAGATAATGGGTTATGGAGCGAGCCCAGCAGCATCGGGCTTTGGCAAAATGAAACTTGCGAGCTCGGACCGGGGGCCCCACGCGCAGCGCGGGGGGCACGGAGCCTGGGGCGGAGTGCCGTTCAAATGAGCACGGCCGAGCACGATACGGATGCCGAACTCGTAGCCGATTGGGACCCCTACGTTACGCGTCCCGGGAACTTCTTCGACGAGCTCTTCATCAAACTGAAGCCGGAATGCGAAGAGCTGATCGGGCTCTACGAAGATTCGCGCAGCGCGCTGATTCCGATGGCGCACCTGTTCCAAGAACACCAAGGCTACACGTCGCCGAACGCCCTCGCGGCCATCGCGCACTTGCTGGGACAGCCGTTGTCGGTCGTCGAGTCGACGATCTCGTTCTACACGCTGTTCTATCGCAAGCCGGTCGGCCGTTACATGCTCCAAGTATGCCGCAACCTCTCGTGCCTGATGAACGGTGCGGAAGAGATCATGGCGTATTTCCGCGAGCACCTCGGCATCGGACACCTGGAGACGACCGAAGACGGCTTGTTCTCCTACGAAGAGGTCGAGTGCCTCGCATCGTGCGACCGCGCGCCGTGCATGCAAGTGAACCTGCGCTTCAAGTACGATCTCACGCCGAAGATGATCGACGACATGCTGGTCGCGATGCGCGCCGGAACGTACGACGTCAAACCGCGGCCGCAGACCAAGGCCCCCGGTCGCTACTGGAAGGTCGAAGCCGAGACGGGCCGCAAATCGGCCGGCGGTGTGGGCGTTTCCAACCCGAACAACGCCGGCGGTGTCGGCGATCGCAGCGGCGTCATCATGCTCGACCGGATCGTGAGCGATTCGGCTTTTGCCGCACGCTCGAACGAGCGGCTCGCGCACGAACCGCAATTGCGGCCCTCGACCGGAGACGGAGGACACCACTAAACATGATAGCGTTGTTTAGCGCGCCCTCGGGGTATGTTGCCCCAGCAGTAACGACGAGCGCGCGTGCAGCGTGGGGGCCCCGCGCCAACGGCGTGGGGGGTGCGAAGCGTGGAGCGTAGCACCGTTATAACCGAGGTGCTCACCAAGGGCATCGGCGAGCTTAACCTGCGCGACATCGAGGTGTACCGCACCACCGGCGGATACGTGCAGCTCGAACGCGCGGTGAAAGAACTCGGCCAAAAAGCGGTGATGGATCTGGCGACGGGCTCGAACCTGCGCGGTCGCGGCGGCGCGGGTTTCCCGACCGGCCGCAAGTGGTCGTTCCTTCCCGACAACGGCCGCCCGCGCTACCTCGTGTGTAACTGCGACGAGGCCGAACCCGGCACGTTCAAAGATCACATGCTGCTCGAACAGACGCCGCATCAGATCATCGAGGGCATCTTGATCGGCGCCTATGCGATCGGCTGTCATCATGCGTTCATCTACATCCGCGGCGAGTTCCAAGACGGCTTCGAAATCATGCGCGACGCGGTGAAGCAAGCGCGCGCGGCGGGCTACATCGGTAAGGGCATCTGCGGCGGCGACTACGATCTCGAGTTCACGATCCATCGCGGCGCGGGCGCCTATATCTGCGGCGAGGAAACGGGACTGCTCAACTCGCTCGAAGGCAAACGCGGCGAACCGCGGCTCAAGCCGCCGTTCCCGGCGATCAAGGGCCTCTACGGCGAACCGACGGTCGTCAATAATGTCGAGACGCTCGCGTACCTTCCGTACATTCTGCGCAACGGCGCCGAGTGGTTCGCCAAGGCCGGACCGGAGCGTTCGCCCGGGTTCAAGGTCGTTTCGGTTTCGGGTCACGTGAAGAAGCCGGGCAACTACGAGGTTCCGCTGGGTACGACGATTCGTCAGCTCATCTACGACTGCGCGGGCGGATTGCGCGACGGCCGCACGCTTGTGGGCGTGCAGCCCGGCGGCGGTTCGTCGGCGTGCCTGTTCCCCGAGCACCTCGACCTCAGCTACGACTTCGACACGATCTCGAAGGCCGGCTCGATGCTCGGTTCGGGCGCGATGGTCGTTTTCGACGACACGACCGACTTCGTGAAGGCCTCATATGCGTTGATCCGCTTCTACGCGCATGAATCGTGCGGTCAGTGCACGCCGTGCCGCGAGGGCGGCAGCTGGATCCAGAAAACGCTCGAGCGCATCCTCGACGGGCGCGGCCTCGATTCGGACATCGACATCCTCAAGTCGGCGTGCCATCAGATCACCGGATTGAATCTGTGCGCGCTCGGCGATTCGATCGAACCGTTCTTCGGCTCGGTGCTCAACCGGTTCGAAGATCAGTTCCGCGCCTACGTACGCAATTCACAACAGGTGGCTAGCTAATGGGGTCGTTATCATGGTGGTGTGGACCGCAGCGTAGGCGAGGACCACACCTATGAGTGCCACGTTGCCCGCGACCGATCAGGTCACGCTGACCATCGACGGCATCGAGATCACCGTGCCCAAGGGCACGCTGGTCGTCGAGGCCGCCAAGCTGATCCAGCGCGACGTGCCGGTGTACTGCTACCATCCGAAGCTGGGCCCGGCGGGTCTGTGCCGCATTTGTCTCGTCGAGATCGAGGGCACGCCGAAGCTGCAGATCGCGTGCAACACGCCGGTCGCGGACAAGATGGTCGTGTACACGCAGAGCAAGATGTCGAACGAAGGCCGTCGCGCGGTCCTCGAACTGCTGCTGATCAATCACCCGCTGGATTGCCCGATCTGCGACAAGGGCGGCGAGTGCGATCTGCAAGACTACGCGATGGCGTACGGCCAAGGTGCTTCGCGTCTCGCCGATGCGAAATCATCGAAGCCCAAGGCCGTCGATCTCGGGCCGACGATCGTGCTCGACGAAGAGCGCTGCGTGCTCTGTCTGCGCTGCGTGCGGTTCGATGAGATCATCACCGGCGAGCAGTCCTTGCGCACCGACGACCGCGGTGTTCACGCGGTCATCGCGACCGCCACCGGCGAGCCGTATCACTCCGATTTCAGCGGTAACGTCACGGAGCTCTGCCCGGTCGGCGCGCTCACCTCGAAGACCTATCGTTTCAAGTCGCGCCCCTGGGACAACCACCGCACGACGACGACCTGCATGCAGTGCAGCGTCGGCTGCCAGATGCACGTCGACTCGCGTGTGTCGATGGTTCAGCGCACGATGAGCGTCGAAGAAGACAACGCGATCTCCGACGGCTGGCTGTGCGATCGCGGCCGCTACAACGTCGGCTACATCAAAGACGACCGCCGGCTCACGCAGCCGCTCTACCGCCAGAACGGTGAGTGGGTGCAAATCGGCTGGGACGACGCGATCATGCTCTGGAAGACCGCGCTGCGCGACGGTATCGCGAAGAGCGGTGCGGGTTCGGTCGGCGCCATCGGCGGCGGCCGCCTCTTGAACGAAGAAGCGTTCTTGCTGCAGCACATCCATCGCGCGCTCGGCGTCGAGAACCTCGATTGGCGCAGCAGCGGCCAGCATCACGCCTTCCCGGGCGCGGCGGGCGGAACGCACGTCGACCTCGAGAACGCGGAGTGTATCATCACGTTCGGACGTTCGCCGGCGGAACTCGCGCCGGTGCTCGATCTGCGCATTCGCAAGGCCGTGCGCAGCAAGGGCGCGACGCTGATCACGGTCGGCGACCACGCGGCGCCGCGCAGCATGCGCGGCGTGCGCGCGGCGACGTTTGCCGATGCGGTGAACGCCGTTCCGAAGAACGCCAAGCGCATTGCGCTCGTGTGGGACGGCGTGCCCTCGAGCGAAAGCGCCGCGGTGAAGACGTGGTCGGCGGGGCTGCCCGAAGGCACGAAGCTGCACACGTACGTGCTCGGCGAACAGCCCAACGCACGCGGTGCGGAAGCGGTCGGGATGTTCCCGCGCGACGGCGCAGCGGGCACGCAAGCGATGCTCGAAGCGGGCCGTGACGGCAAGCTGTCCGCGCTATCGCTGCTGGGCGTGAACCCGGTGCTGCACTGGCCGGACCGCGAACTCGCGATCGAGGCGCTAAAGAAGACGCCGTTCGTCGTGGTCAGCGAACTCTTCATGACGGAAACAGCCGAGCTCGCAACGCTGGTGCTGCCCGCGTGCAGCGCGTTCGAGAAGACCGGTACGACGACGAACCTGGCCGGCGACGTGTTGCCGGTCGTGGCCGGCGTGCCCGCACCCGGCGAAGCGTGGGCCGACGGCGACATGTTCGTCGCGCTTGCCGAAGCGCTCGGCGTGCAGCTGCCCGCGGCCGATGAGATCGAGCGCCGCATCGGCGTTCTCGTCTCGCAAGCGCCGGCGATTCCTGAAATGCCCGAGCCCGAGAAGATTCCGCCGCGGGCACTCGTCGAGAGCGAGACGCTGCGCGTGATCGTTGCCGCCAACATCTTCAGCGGCGGCGGCACGATGGCGCACGATACGAGCCTCGGCGGACTGCGCATCGCCCCGCAAGCATCGATCCATCCGCGAACCGCGGCCGGGATGAAGCTCGGACGCGGCGACGTCATCGACGTTGCGGGACCCGATCGCGGGCGCATCGAGGGTCTCGCCGTCGTGCTCGACGAGAACGTGCCCGAGGGCGCGGTGGTGCTGATTGAAGGCGTGCCCAATGCGCCGCTCAACGCGCTGCGCGGCGCGATCAACGTCCACGTCGCGGCCAAGGTGCACGCGTGAACGCGGCGATTGCGGCCGTGCCGCTGTGGGTCATCGTGCTGATCAAGTCGGCGATCTTGCTGCTGATCGTGGTCACGACGTTCGCCTACTCGATGCTTGCCGAGCGCAAGATCATGGCGTGGATGCAGCTTCGTCCCGGCCCGAATCGCGTCGGTCCGTGGGGCATGATGCAGCCCGCCGCCGACGCGCTCAAGATGATGTTCAAGGAAGATCTCACGCCCAACACGGCCGATCCGCTGATCTACAAGTTGGCGCCGTTCATCTCGCTGATCACCGCGATGGGAACGTACGCGATCATCCCGTTCACCGGTGACTCGGGCGGCGCGTACAGCGTCGGCGACGTCAACGCCGGCATCCTGTTCATCTTTTCGCTGACCTCGATCGGCGTCTACGGGATCTCGCTCGCCGGCTGGGCCTCGGGTTCGAAGTTCCCGCTGCTCGGCTCGGTTCGCTCGACCGCGCAGATGATCTCCTACGAGCTCTCGATGTCGATGTCGGTCATCGGCGTGCTCATCCTCACCGGTTCGACCTCGCTCGCGGCGATCGTCAACTCGCAGGCGCGCGTGTGGTTCATCGTGCCGCAGATCGTCGGCTTCCTGATCTATCTCATCACGGCGGTGGCCGAAACCAACCGTGCCCCGTTCGATCTGGTGGAAGCGGAAACCGAACTCGTCGGCGGCTTCCACACCGAGTACTCGGGCCTGCGCTTCGGCTTGTTCTTCATTGCCGAGTACTTGAACATGATCACGGTGTCGTGTCTCGCGACGCTGCTGTTTCTCGGCGGCTGGAACCCGCTTTTCGGGCCCGCCGGCAATCCGTGGATCGGCCTCGTGTGGTTCCTCATCAAGGCCGGTGCGTTCTTGTTCTTCTATATCTGGTTGCGCTCGACGTTACCGCGCCTGCGCTACGATCGCCTGATGGACTTCGGGTGGAAGGTGCTCTTACCGGTGGCCACACTGAACCTGGTCGTTACGGCCGTCATCATCGCGGTGCGCGGATGAGCGTCGACAGGCGGAAGAACCTCTACAACGTCATGGCGCTCGTCCGGGGCTTCATGACCACGTTCCACTTCATGTTCGTGAAGAAGCCGACGATCCAGTACCCGTCGATCAAGAAGCAGCATGCGCCGCGCTTCCACGGACTGCACGAGTTGCGCCGATACGCCGACGGCAAAGAACGCTGCATCGGCTGCGAACTGTGCGCGATCTCGTGCCCGGCCAACGCCATCACCGTGATCGGCGCCGAGAACACGCCCGCCGACCGCTACTCGCCCGGCGAACGCTTCGCCGCGCGCTACGAGATCGACGAACTGCGCTGCATCTTTTGCGGCCTGTGTGAAGAAGCGTGCCCGACCGACGCGATCGTGCTGACGCCGCGCTTCGAGATGGCGGATTACCGCCGCGGAGCCTTCGTGTACGCGAAAGACCGGCTGCTCGTGCCGCCGGAAGCCGGCGTCGGGTCGGCGCCCGACGAGCGTCCCAACGGTATCCCCTCCGATCTCGGCTCGGTCAGCCACGTGAAGTCGACGGTCGACATCGCCACCGGCTACGAAGCTACCAATCGCGGGACGATCCTCAAGGAGCAGCGTCGAGGGCTCGCCGGGTGATCGGCTTCGTCATTCTTGCGCTGGTGATGATCGGCAGCGCGCTCTTCACCGTGACCGCGAAAAAGCCGGTGTACAGTGTCGTCGGCCTACTGCTGAACTTCATTGCGCTGGCGATCACGTACCTCACGCTGCACGCCGAGTTCTTGGCCGTGATGCAGATCGTCGTGTACAGCGGCGCGATCCTGATCCTGTTCGTGTTCGTCATCGCGCTACTCTCGAGCGGCACGAAGCCGTTCGAGCCGGGACCCAACCGCATGCCGCGCGTCCTCGTTCCGGCCGTGATCTTCGGCTTGATCGGCTTCGGCGCGATCGTCGCAGCGGTCGCCGGAACGGTGTTCACGCCGGCCACGATTGCGGGCGCTACGGGCGAGGCGAACGTCTTCGGCTCGGTGGCCGACTTCGGCACCGCCCTCTTCACGCGCAATCTGCTGCCGTTCGAAGTCACGGCCTTCGTGCTGATGGTCGCGATCATCGGTGTCGTGCTGCTGGCCGGTGACGAAACGCCGTCCGCGCGGCGTCCCCCCAAACGTACGCGCGAGCCCATCAGCCCGCCGCGGGAGCCGATCGCACGATGAGCGCGCCGGTAGAAGCCTACATCACCGTCTCGGCGATCCTGTTCTTCATTGGGGTCGTGGGCGTCATCGTGCGCCGCAACCCGCTCATCCAGCTGATGTCGATCGAGCTGCTGTTCAATTCGGCGAACCTCGCGCTGGTCACGTTCGCGCGCTCGTGGGCGAACAACGACGGGCACATCTTCGCTTTCCTCGTGATCACCGTCGCCGCTGCGGAGGCCGCCATCGGTCTCGCGATCGTCGTGATCGTCTTCCGCAAGACCACCTTCGTCGACGTCGACGAAGTTGCGACGCTAAAAGGCTGACCATGCAAGATTATCCTCTGTTGTTTCTTGTTTGGCTGCTGCCGCTGTTTGGGGCGGTGATACTTTGGGCGTTCGGGCCGCAGCTCAAGAGCATGGCCGGGCCGATCGGTTCGGCGCTGATCGGCGTCTCGTTCATCGCGGCGCTGGCGTCGTGGAACGACGCGACGGCCGGGGCCGGCGCACACCAGTTCCTCTTTTCCTGGTTGCCGCAATTCACGTTCGGCCTGCAGTGGGATCGGATCTCGCTCGTCTGGACGATGATCATCACCGGTGTCGGATTCCTGATCCACGTCTACTCGATCGGCTACCTCGCCGGCGACAAAGCGTTCGCGCGGTTCTTCGCCTACCTGAATTTCTTCATCTTCGCAATGCTGACGCTGGTGCTCTCCGACAACTTCGTCGGCTTGCTCGTCGGCTGGGGCCTGGTCGGCCTCGCGTCCTACTTGCTGATCGGCTATTACTCCGAGAAGCCGTCGGCGGTGGCCGCGGCACGGAAGGCGTTCGTCGTCAACGTCGTCGGCGACATCGGCATCCTGTACGCGGTGTTCGTGATCGTCTCGAAGATTGGTGCGATCGGCTACGGCGACGTGTTCTCGCACGTTTCCAAGTTTTCGCCGGGTGAACTCTTCGCGGTCTGCCTCGGGCTGTTCATCGGCTGCGCGGCCAAGTCGGCGCAAGTCCCGCTGCACACCTGGTTGCCCGACGCCATGGAAGGCCCGACGCCCGTCTCCGCCCTGATCCACGCCGCGACGATGGTCACGGCCGGCGTCTATCTGATCGCGCGCTGCGCGCCCTTGTGGAACGCCTCGAGCGATGCGCGCGTGCTGGTCGGTTCGATCGGCGCGTTGACCGCGATCACCGGCGCGATCCTCGGTTGCGCGCAGTGGGACATCAAACGGATCCTGGCCTACTCGACGATGTCGCAGATCGGCTACATGATCATGGGGGTCGGCGTCGGCGCGTACGACGCGGGCATCCTGCACTTCCTCACGCACGCGTTTTTCAAGGCCCAGCTCTTCTTGGGCGCCGGCATCGTCATCCACAACCTGGCCAACGAACAGGACGTGCGCTTGATGGGCGGCTTGCGCAAGCAGATGCCGTTCGCGTTCGCGGCGATGACGCTCGGCGTGCTGTCGATCTGCGGTATTCCCGGCTTCAGCGGGTTCTTCAGTAAGGACGCCGTGCTGAGCGAAACGCTGGCTCACGGTCATCCGATCATGTGGGCGGTCGGCGTGCTCACGGCCGGCATCACCGCGTACTACATGTTCCGGATGCTCTTCGTCACGTTCCTCGGCACCTACCGTGGGCACGTCGATCCGAGCGAGCTCGGTCTGCGTCATCCCGAACTCGCCGGCACCACAGCCGCGCACCACGAAGACGACGACCACGGGCACGCGCTTCACGCACCGGCGTGGCTCATGAGCGCACCGGTCGCGCTCTTGATGATCCCGACCGTATTGATCGGCTGGCTCGATTTCGGCGGCGAAAATAGTCCGTGGGGCCAGTTCTTCGCGCCGGTCTTCGGGCATTTCGAAGCCCCCGCCGGCGTTCCGCCCGACGTGCTGACGAGCCTGATCGTTCTCGTGCTGATCGCGGCCGGCATCACGGTAGCGTACATGCGCTACGGCAATCCGAGTGCGCTACTCGACGCCGTTCCGCGCCTGCGCGCTGAAACCGTGCGCATGCCGGGCGCGCTGAGCAACGCGTTCTACTTCGACGCCGCGATCGACGCGCTGTTCGTGCGGCCGACGATCGTCCTCGGCAAGTTCTTCTCGAGCGTCGTCGATCCGCGCGTCATCGATGCCGGCGTGCGCGAGGCGAGCATCTCCGCGTCGTGGCTCGGCCATCTGTGTCGCAGCTTCCAAACCGGCCTCGTCCGCGCGTACGCGCTGGCGCTGGCGTTCGGCGCGGCATGCTTTGCGATCTACTACGTCGTGATCGGAGCGGGCAAGTGACCGTCACCGTTTTGGTGCTCGGCCCGATCATCATCGGGCTCATCCTCTACGCGTTGCCGAAGGGCGCCGGCGGTTTGGCGCGCGGTATCGGCGTGGCCGTGGCCGCCCTGACGTTTCTGCTGATCGCCTTCAAACGCGATGCTCCGGACGCATCGCTGCCCTGGCTCTCGCGGCCGTTCACCGCCGCGTTCCACCTCGGCTACGGACCGATCTCGTATTGGGTCGTGCTGTTGCTGGCGGCCATCACGTTCAGCGGCCTCGTCGCGTTGCGCATTCCGCGCGAGCGCGAGTTCACGGCGCAAATGCTGATCTTGCAAGGATCGATGACCGGCGTGTTCTTGGCCAAGGACATGCTGCTGTTCGCGCTCTTCTGGGACCTGATGCTGATCCCGGTGTTCTTGATGATGCTCGGCTGGGGCACGCCGGCGCGCGGTCCGCGCTCGCACGGCACCGCTGCCTGGCGCTACCTGATCTATAACGTCTGCGGCGGTTTGACGCTGCTGCTGGCGACGGCGGCCTTCGGCATCGTTAACGGTTCGACCGACGTCATCGGCGCGCACGCGGCGATCAGCGTCGGATACGTGTGGGGGCCGTGGATCTTTGCCGGTTTCGCGTTCGCCTTCTTGATCAAGACGCCGGTGTGGCCGCTGCACACGTGGATGCCCGACACCTATGCCGAGCTGCCGCCGCCGGTGGTCGCTTCGGTCAGCGCGATCCAATCGAAGGCCGGGTTGTACGGTTTCATCGCCATCGGCTTGCCGTTCTTGAGCGAGCAAATGCATGCAGCGGCACCGCTGATGTTCGCGCTCGGGCTCGTGGGGCTGCTTTACGGCGCGTTCATCGCGTTCACCGAGGACGATGCCAAGCGCGTGATGGCATACAGCTCGCTCTCGCACTTGGGTCTGATCCTCATCGCGATCTTCAGCTTCAACCCGATCGCGCTGGCGGGCGCCGCGGTGTATATCATCGCGCACGGCCTCTTCAGTGCGAGCGGTTTCCTCACGCTGGGCTTCGTCGAAGAACGCGAGGAGACGCGCAGCCTCGCGCACCTCGGCGGCCTCGCTGCCGACAACCCGCGCTTGAGCGGTGCGCTGATGATCAGCGCGCTCGCCGCCCTGGGTTTGCCGGGTCTGGCGGGTTTCGCCGGCGAGCTGCTGATCCTGACCGGCGTCTACTCGGCCGGCTTCTGGTGGGTCGCGATGATCGCGCTGATCCCGATCGTGATCGCGGCGGGCTATATGCTGCGGTTGTTCCAAACCATCATGCACGGGCCCAAGCGGGCCGATTTGCCCGAACGCCACGATCTCACGTGGAACGAAGGCTTTGCGCTGGTTCCGCTCGTGCTGGGACTGCTGTTGCTCGGAATCAATCCGCACGCGGTCGCCGCGTTTGCGAGCGACGCCGGCAACGCGGCCGCCGTTTCGCTGGAGAATGGAGTGAACGTTGTTGCCCGTAGCCGCTAATTTCGCGACGGCGGCCGACATCAGCGCGCTGTTGCCGGCGTCGATCGTCGCGCTGACGGCGCTGGTCGCGCTGTTCTTCGATCTGATCGTCCCGAAGGCAACGCGCCGCCCGCTGGCGATCGCGGTCGCCGCGATCGGTCTGATCGCCGCCGGGATCATCCTGGCGATGCAGTACCCGACCACCTACTTCGCGTTCGGCGGGGCGTTCTTGCAGGGCGGCTACAGCACGGTGTTCTCGGAGATCATCGTGATCGCGACGCTCGCCACGCTCACGTTGGGCCTCGGCGTCGGCCGCGACGATCAAGTCGCCGGTTCGACCGCGCTGATTCTGTGGAGTGCCAGCGGCGCGATGCTGATGACCGGCGCCGGCAACCTGATGACGATCTTTCTGGGGCTCGAGCTGCTCTCGCTCGGACTGTACTGTCTGTGCGCGATCTCGGTGCGCGCGACCGCGCGTGAGTCGGCGCTTAAGTACCTCATCCTCTCGTCGATGGCGTCGGGCTTCTTGCTCTTCGGGATGGCGCTGCTCTTTGGTGCCAGCGGGTCGGTGGCGCTCTCGGCGCTGGCGGCAGCGAAGCCCAGCCTGCTGCTGTTCCTCGGTGCGGGCTTGTTTCTGATCGGGATCGCGTTCAAGTTGAGCCTCGTGCCGTTCCACGTGTGGGCGCCCGACGTCTTCGAAGGCGCACCGCTCTCGGTCAGCGCGTTCATGTCGGTGGTCACCAAGGCCGGCGCGCTCGCCGTGCTGGGACGCTTCGCTTACGCCGCGATCGGGCCGGAGAGCGCGACCGCGATCCTCATTCCGGTGTGGACCGTCGCGGCGCTCTCGATGCTGGTCGGTAATCTGGCGGCGTTGTCGCAGACCGATATGAAGCGGCTCTTGGCGTACAGCGGTATCGCGCAGGTGGCCTACATCGTGGCCGCGTTCGCCGGACAGACCGCGATCGGCGTGCGTTACGCGATCTTCTATCTCGCCGCGTATACGTTCATGAACCTCGGCGCGTTCGCCGTGGTCGCGTTGATGTCGCGCGACGCCGATGCCGTGGTCGGTGTCGGCCGCTTCGCCGGCCTCGCCTATCGCCGGCCGTGGCTGGCGGCGCTGATGACGTTCTTCTTGCTCGGTCTCGCAGGTTTGCCGCCGACGGCCGGCTTCACCGGGAAGATCCTGATCCTCGCGGCGACGATCAGCGGCGGTTACGCGTGGCTCGGCGGCGTGTTGATCCTCGGAACGGCGATCTCGATCTACGTGTACTTCAAGATCGTGCGCGCGATGTTCACGCGCGTGGACGAAGCGCACGTGCGCGACGAACGTTCGCCGAACGGGCTGCCGTGGATTACGGTCGCCGTGTGCGCTGCCGCGGTGTTCGTGCTCGGCCTCTATCCGTTCACGCCCTCGAACGTGCTCCCACTAGTCCACTAGTGGATTCGCCTTCAGCGAATCCGTCGCGTTTGGGCTTCGCCCAAGCCGCCTAGCGGAATTTAGAAGGGGGCATCGTCGTAGGCGCTCCCGATCGGCGCGCTTTCGGGTGAACGCCAGGTCGCCACGCGATTGCGGCCGGCGTTCTTCGCATCGTAGAGGGCTGCGTCGGCTTGGCGCAGGAGCGCCTCACCCGTGCTGCCCGGCAAGCGGGCGGCGACGCCGACGCTGACGGAGAGCAGGCCGCCGTTCGGGCTCGGAATACCCGCCTCGAGCACGGCGCTGCGAATGCGCTCGCCGACGCCGGCAGCGCCCGCGAGCGTCGTATCCTCGAGGATCACGACGAACTCTTCACCGCCGTAGCGCGCGGCGAAATCGCCGCTGCGTTCGACCGATTCCGCGATCGCCTCCGCGATGCGGCGCAACGCGATGTCGCCCGCTTGGTGGCCGAACGCGTCGTTGTAGTTTTTGAAGTGATCGATGTCGATGATCGCAACGCCGATCGGGCTCGAACGGCGGATTGCCGACCCGAATGCACGGGCGAACTCCTCATCGAAGCGGCGCCGGTTCGGCAAGCCGGTAAGGGTGTCGGTGTGGGCTTCCCCCTCGAGCACCTCGGCGCGTTCGATCAGGTCGGTGTAGATGTGCGCCGCCTGAACGAGCAGCACCGCCAATATCGCGCTCGTTGCCAAGAGCGCCACGGCGCGCGAACTATACCAGGCGATCGTGAACGGCGCCCCGCTGATCAACGTCAGGTACATCTCGACGATCACACCGAACGCAACGATGCCCATCCACAAGTCCAGGACGCTGGCGCGCTTGCGCGAGCGGAAAGTTTCGATCACCGAGGCCGCCGCGAGCAGCACCACGATCGGAACCATGAACGAGGCCAGTGCCGGGGCCCAACTGCCGTCGTCGAGCGTGAGCGACGGCGCCGGGAGCCAGATCGCCAATGGGGTCAGCACGATGTATGAAAGCGTCAGCCCCGCGATCACGAGGCGTCCGCGGACGGCGGCCGTCGGGTCGCTGCGTTCGCCTAAGCGCAGCCATTGGTAGGCCAGGAGCCCGATGAGCAATGCGGCGTGCCACAGGAACCAGAGATACCCGTGGGCGCTCGGGCTCGCGTGCAGCGCGTCGGCGAGGCCGGGGAACATGCCGTGGTAGAGCAAGGCGTACGGCACCATCGTCGCCGCGGCGTAGGCGAAGCCGGCGCCCAGAACCGCCGTCGGCACCGACCTCACCGCGCGGGCTTGTACGAGCAGCAGCAGCGCCGTGATTGCCGCTGCCATGATGGAGGCGGCGAGGAGCATCGCAAAGAGCGGATAGGATACGCCGAGTGCGATCGTCGCGACCGGCGTAATGAGCAGCGATACAACGACGAGACTGAGGCCATAGCGCGTGATGCGGCGGAATTCGCCGTTTGCGCTGGTCCGTTCGATTACATCCACTGTGTCGAGGGATGTCTTCACACTCTAGCCTTCGGCAGAAAGCAAGCGCTCACTAGTAAAAATGAAAAGAAGTGAGGCAGCCCCCGAGCCACCTCACTGCTTTTGTATCGTTCCTGTAATGCTCGCGTTACGAATGTGTAACGCCCGGCGGATTACGGATGCGTCATATCCGCCGGGACGACGAACTTGTCGAAGTCATCCGAGCTGACGTAGCCGAGTTCGAGCGCCGTTTCCTTGAGATTTTTGTTCTCGTGGTTGGCTTTTTTGGCGATTTCCGCGGCCTTGTCGTAGCCGATGTGCGGCGCGAGTGCCGTCACCAGCATCAGCGACTCTTTGAGATAGCGCGCGATCACGGGCTCGTTCGGGATCAGGTCTTCGACCAAGTGTTCGCGGAACGAACGGCACGTGTCGCGGATCAGCGTCGTCGACTGCAGAAAGTTGAGGATCATGACCGGGTTGAACACGTTGAGCTCGAAGTTGCCCTGCGAGCCGGCGAACGAGATCGCGAGGTCGTTTCCGAATACTTGCACGGCGACCATGGTCATCGCCTCGCACTGCGTGGGGTTGACCTTGCCCGGCATGATCGAGGAGCCCGGTTCGTTCTCGGGCAGGATCAGCTCGCCGATGCCGGCGCGCGGACCCGAGCCGAGCCAGCGTATATCGTTGGCGATCTTCATCAACGAGGCGGCCAGCGTCTTGAGGGCGCCCGATGCGTAGACGACTTCGTCGTGCGACGCCAATGCCGTGAACTTGTTCGGATGCGAGCGGAACGGCAGACCGGTGAGTTCCGCGATCTTCCGCGCCGCGCGTTCGGCGAACTCCGGATGCGCGTTGAGGCCCGTGCCGACGGCGGTACCGCCGACCGCGAGATCGTAGAGACCGTCGAGGACTTCGCGGCAGCGCTGGACGTCGCGATCGAGCTGCGTCACGTAGCCCGAGAATTCCTGACCGAGGGTCAGCGGCGTCGCATCTTGCAGATGCGTGCGCCCGACCTTCACGATGCCCATCCAGTCGTGCGCTTTTGCATCGAGTGCGTCGCGCAGTTTTTCGACTTGCGGGATCATGGCGACCATGCCCGCCGCGGCGGCCATGTGCATCGCCGTCGGGAACGTGTCGTTCGAGGACTGCGACATGTTGACGTGGTCGTTGGGATGGATCGGCTTCTTCGAACCCATCTCGCCGCCGGCCATCTCGATCGCGCGGTTCGAGATCACTTCATTGACGTTCATGTTCGTCTGCGTGCCGCTGCCGGTTTGCCACACGCGCAGCGGGAAGTGACCGGCGAGTTTGCCCGCGATCACTTCGTCGGCGGCCGCAACGATCAGTTTCGTTTTCTCATCGTCCAGCTTGCCGAGATCGTGGTTGACCAGTGCGGCGGCCTTTTTCAGGATCCCCATCGCTTTGATGACTTCGGCCGGCATCACGTCGTCGCCGATGTCGAAGTGGATCAGCGACCGGGCCGATTGCGCACCGTAGTACCGGTCGTTCGGTACCTCGATCTTGCCCATGCTGTCGGATTCGGTGCGCGTTCCGGCACCATTGAGCGTTGTGCTCATCGTTATCTCCGCTACTTGAAAATACGAGTTTGTATCGGGTACTCTCCGGCGTGGGCGCGGCGTTCCCCTCGACGATTTTTGTCGTTTCTGCGCAAAGGCCGCTTGCCTCGGTTGTGGGCGGCCTTACGAACGGGCGACGGCCTCGATTTCGACCAGGGCGCCGAGCGGTAATGCGGCGACGGCGACGGTCGAGCGTGCCGGCGGCGGCGTGCCCATGCGTTCACCGTACACGGCATTGACGGCGGCGAAGTCGTTGATGTCGACCAGAAAGATCGTGGTCTTCACGATCGCATCGAACGTTGAGCCGGCGCTCGCGAGCACGGCCGCGAGGTTGTCGAGGACTTGCCGCGCCTGCGCGGACACGCCGCCGTCGACGATCTTTCCGGTGGCCGGATCGAGTCCGACCTGACCGCTGCAGAAGACGAAGCCGTCGACGCGGATGGCTTGGCTGTAGGGACCGACGGGCGCGGGTGCGTTCGCCGTGAGGATTGCGGTGAGATCTGGCATGTGCATCAACGCTTCGGCCCGGGCATAGGGCCGTCTTGCCGCGGGGGCAAAACCGTCGGGCGTGACCGAGGATGGGGCATTTCGCGAGCGTTTCGCGCGGGTAGCGGCTTGGATCGACGACTACCTGCGCGATACGCGCCGGTATCCGGTGCTGTCGCGTGCGAAGCCCGGCGACTTGATCGCGGCGCTGCCGGCGTCACCGCCCGACGAGGGTGAGTCGTTCGATGCGATCTTCCGTGACTTCGAGCAGTTGATCGTCCCGGGAATCACGCACTGGAATCATCCGCGTTTCTTCGCGTATTTCTCGATCAGCGCAGCGCCGGTGACGATTATGGCCGAAGCGCTTGCCGCCGCGCTCGACGTGAACGCGATGCTTTGGCGCACCTCACCGGCCGCAACGGAGCTGGAGGACGTGACGCTCGGCTGGCTGCGGGAGATGCTCGGTCTCCCGCCGGCCTTTCACGGCATCATCTACGACACGGCATCGATCAGCGGTTACACGGCGCTCGCTGCGGCGCGCGAATCGCTCGGGCTCGAGATTCGCGAACGCGGCATGGCCGGCCGGCACGATTTGCCGGTGCTGCGCGTCTACATCACCGATCAGACGCATTCGCACATCGAGAAGGCCGCAATTGCGCTCGGCGTGGGACGCGAGAATGTCGTGCGGGTCCCGATCGACGGTGACTTCCGCATGCAGCCCGAAGCGCTGGCGCGCGCGCTCGACGACGATCTCGCACACGGACGCCGGCCGATGTGCGCGGTCGCGACGGTCGGCACCACCTCCACCACATCCAGCGATCCGGTGGCGGCGATCCGGGCGATCACGCAGGAGCGCAACGTCTGGCTCCACGTCGACGCCGCATACGCCGGGCCGGCGGCGATTCTCCCGGAGTTTCGCTCGCTGCTCGATCCGGCGCACGGTGCCGAATCGATCGTCGTCAACCCGCACAAGTGGCTATTCGTGCCGATCGACCTTTCCGTGCTCTACGTGCGCGATCCGGAGTTACTGCGCCGCACGTTTAGCCTCGTCGCCGATTATCTGGTGACGCCGGAGACCGACGTCCACAACTACATGGACTACGGACTCCAACTGGGCCGCCGTTTTCGCGCGCTCAAGCTGTGGTTTGCGATTCGCACCTATGGCGTGCACGGATTACAGCAGCATCTGCGGGCGCACATCGCCCTCGCGCGGGAGTTCGCGGGCTGGGTGGAGCACGAGCCGGACTGCGAGATCGCGGCCCCCTACCCGCTTTCGGTCGTGTGCTTCCGCTTCGTCGTTCCGGGTCGCGACGATGCGGCGGCGGATGCACTCAACGCCGAGATCATGGACGACGTCAACGCCGACGGGCGTATCTTCATCTCGTCGACGAAACTCCGCGGGCGCACGGTCCTGCGGCTGGCGATCGGCAACGAGCGCACCACCCGCGAGGACGTCGTCCTCGCGTGGCAGATCATTCGCGACGCTTCGTTGCGTCTGCGGTAGTGCTGCCGCGCGTTTCGAGCACGACGCGCGCGTGGCTGCCGCCGTTCGGCGCGCGCGAGATCGTGAACTCGCGCGCGAGTTCGGTCACGATGAACAAGCCGCGGCCGCTTTCGGCGTAAAAGTCGGCCGGCAGCCGCGGGTTGCGTTCGAAGCCGGCGCCGGCGTCGATGATGTGAATCACCGGGACCTCGGCCGAGGAGTCGAGGATCACATCGACGCGTCCTCCCGCGTACCGCACGACGTTCCCGAGCAATTCGGCCACGACCATTTCGGCCACCAGCACGTTTTCTTCGAGCATCCCGGCCGCGCGCAAGTCCGCTGCGAGCTCGTGGCGCGCGGTCGAGGCTTCCTCGGCGTCCTCGACGTCGAAGTTCCAGCGCCGCGCGAGCACGCTGCCGGCACACTCGGTGAGGCGTTGGGCAAAGTCGACCAGCAAGATCGCAACGTCGTCGTGCGCGGCTTCGCTGCCGAGGACGGCATCGCGCAATTCGCGCGCGGTCGTGCGGCCTCCGGATGCGGTTGTGGCGAGCGCGGCGGCGAGCAGTGCCTCGTCACGCAGTGCGTCGCGCGAGCTCTCGATCAAGCCGTCGGTGAAGAGCAATAGCAGCGAACACGGTTCGATAAACGTGCTGTAGGTCGTGCGCCGCTGCGCGAGCGATCCGGAAAGGCCGAGCGGCAGGCCATCGCTTTCGAGCAGGCGTACGGTCGAGTCCGGATTGCGCACCATCGGCTGCGGATGCCCCGCCGATGCGTAGCGCAGCGAGAAGTCGATCGGGTCGATGATGCCGACCCACGCCGTCGCGTAACGATCGTCCGGGTTGTCGGCGAGAATGCGATCGGCCGCATCCAGCAGGATCGCCGGATCGGGATTGATTGCGGCGGCGCCGCGAATGCTCTGTCGCGCTTCGCCCATCGCGGTAGCGGCCGCGAGACCGCTGCCGACCACGTCGCCGATCGTGAGCACGATGCGTCCGTCGGCGAGACGGAACGCATCGAACCAATCGCCGCCGACCAGCGCTTCGGCCTTGCCGGGTTCGTAGAGCGCATCGAAGCGCAGGCCCGGAATTTCGGGTAGCCGCCGCGGCAGTACCGCGCTCTGAAACGTCTGCGCGATCCGGCGTTCGTGTTCGTAGATCTCGGCGCGCGCGAGGGCCGGCGCGATGCGGCGCGCGATCTCTTGCACGAACGGCAGATCGGAATCGGAGAACGCGCCGGCCGTCTCGACCATCGCCAGCGTGAGCACGCCGCGCACGCCCGCTTCCACCACGAGCGGCACCGCAACCGCACTCGTGAAGCCCGCGGCGCCCGCGTCCGGTGCGGGCCGCTCGCTGTAGACGATGGCGGCACGGCCGCTTTGGATCGCCTGGTATCCAACCGCCAGCATCGTGCCCTCGCTCGTGCGCCGGCCGACGAGCGCGTTCAATTCGCGGCGCTGCTCAGCCGTCGCGTGTTCAGCTGCGGCAACGTAGGTCTCGCCGTCTTCGCGCAATTCGACCATCGCCCAATCGGCGAAGTTCGGGACGAGCGATTCGACTACGGCATCGAGCGTTGCATCGAGCGTCGGCAACGATGTGAGGCGCTGACCGAGTTCTGCAAAGAACGCGAGCTGCAGGGTGGCACGGCGTTCTGCATCGACGTTGGTGGTGGCGCCGTACCAGCGTGCGATCGCACCGTTTTCATCGCGTTGGGGAACGACCCGGGTGAGGAACCAGCGGTACACGCCGTCGACGCCGCGCAGGCGATGCGACATCTCGAACGGTTTGCCGGCGATCAGCGAGCGCCGCCATTCGCTTTGGATGTCGGCGAGATCGCGCGGGTGCTGCACCGATTCCCAACCCCAGCCCGGCGCGTCGGCGGGCGTTTGGCCGGTGTATTCATACCAGCGCAAATTGTACCAGTCGATCACACCGTCGGCGCGCGCGGTCCAGAAGATCTGCGGCACCGCGTCGGCGATCGCGGCTGCGCGGCGTTCGTTGTCGCGTGAGACCGCGTAGACGTGCGCGTTCTCGAGCGTTGCGGCCGCGCGCCGCGCGAGCTCCTTCGCGGCCTCGAAATCGTCGTTGTTGAACGACGGCATGGTCCCGCTGCGGCCGAAGGTGAGGACGCCGAAGTTCCGGCCGCGCGCGACGAGCGGTACGGCCATGATCGAATTGATTTCGAGCGCGCGCAGCGCTTGTGACTGCGCGGGATCGGCGGAGGTGCGTTCGATCCACGCGTCGTCAACCGGCGAGTGGAAACGCGCCTCACCGGCGATGAATGCCGGATCGGCGCCGCGTTGGCGCCGCCAGGGCAGCTCGTCCGGCCCGGCGTTGTCGAAGCGCAGCTGCCATATCGGATCGCGATGCATCGCCGCGCGCCGCGTGAGGGTGCCGCTCTCATCGGCGCTGTCGTAAAAACAGAACGTGGCGAACGTATCGACCGCGAGCGTCGCCAGATCCGAGATGACGTGCGGCGTTGCGAACGAGCGCTCGAAAATCGTTTCAGCTTCAGCCAGCAGCTCGGCTCGATTCTTCGCGCCGGCGAGCGCTTCCGCAGCGCGCTTCTGCGCGTCGATGTCGGTGGCGGTGCCGAACCACGCCGCGATCGTTCCGTCGAGTGCGGGCAACGGCCGGCCGCGCACCAGAAACCAGCGGTAGACGTTGTCGCGGCCGAGCATGCGGAACTCGGCTTCGAGCGTCGTGCCGTCGTGAATCGAAGTCACCCAGCGCTCTTGCGTCGCCGATTGATCGTCGGGATGGATGACTACCGTCCAGCCGGTGCCGCGCGATTGCTCGACGGTGAGGCCCGTATAGTCATACCAGGTCGCGTTGAGATAATCGTTGAGGCCTTGCGAGTCCGTGCGCCACACGATGACCGGAATCGCCTCGGCGAACGCCAGCAAATCGTCCTGCCGGATTGCGGCGCTCGATGCCGTGTCCACGAGCAGTGTTTCTGCTAGGTTCCGAACGCCTCCGCCAAGCGATCTTGCGTCGCTAGGCGACTCGACCGTAACACGGGGTTATTTCAGATAGGTAGCGAGAAACGAAAGCGCTTTCGCGTCCGCATCGCGGTCGGCGGAACCATCGTAGCGCAGGGTGTGCCCGAGATACGTACGTTGGGCACCGGGAAGGTTGAACGCGTGCGTTACCCCGGGATACGTCGTGATCTGGACGATCTTGCCGGCGGCGGTGGCCGCTTGCGCGAGCGCCGCGCAGGGCGGCGCCGGCGTCCAGTCGTCGGCGTCGCCGTCGAGGATCTGCAACGGCACGCTGACGTCCGCTCGGCGCCCGCCACAATCAGGATAGTAGGCGACGGCTGCTTTCAGGCCCGGCGGCGGATCGTGCGGCGTCAGCGGATCGATGAGACCGAGTATTTCGATTGCGCCCATCGAGAAGCCGACGACCCCAAGGTGATCGGGGATGATGCCGGGTTGTGCGGCGAGCCAGCCGAGGCTCACGTAGGCCAAGCGGGCCGACGTAGCGATGGTGCCGGCCCCGGCGGTGCACGCGTTCTTGATGCCTTGCGGCGCAAGCACATCGAGGATGAGCGCGACGTACCCCTTGCTCGCGAGTTCGGCTGCGGTCTTGTTTTCGAGCGAGCTGATGCCGTCGCAGCCGGCCAGGATCAGGACGGCGGGGAACGGTCCGGGACCGCTCGGGCGCTGCAGATTGCCGGGTATTGCCGGTAGCGAACCGGCGGCCGGAATCGTGACGCTCTCGGCGCGTGCCGGAGCGGCAAGGGCCAGCACGACGCCGGCAACGATCGCAGCGACGCCGCCGCGCAACCACACATTCAGATGCATGGGCACATTCTACCCCGGACGAAGGGAATGGCAATGCGTGTGCTCATCGCCGGTGCCGGCGCCATCGGCGGATACTTCGGTGCGCGATTGGCCGCGGCCGGACGGGACGTAACGTTCCTGGTGCGCGGCGCTCGCGCCGAGCGTTTGCGTGCGGACGGGCTGCAGATCACCGGTCAAGATCGCGATTTTACGGTGCGCGATCCGCAGCTCATCACCACGGCGGAGATCGCCGCACCCTATGACGTCGTGCTGCTGGCCGTGAAGGCGTTCGCACTCGACGCCGCGCTCGGCGACCTTGCGGTTGCCGTCGGCAGCGAGACGATGATCGTGCCGGTGCTCAACGGAATGCGTCACCTCGACGTGCTCGCGCAGCGCTTCGGCGAACGCACGGTTCTGGGCGGATTGTGCGTGATTTCATCGACCATCGACGCGAGCGGGCGCATCGTGATGCTATCGCCGTCCCACGATCTCACCTACGGCGAACTCACCGGCGAGCTCTCGGAGCGCGTGCGCGCGCTCGATGCGTTGATGCAGAATGCCGGCTTCAACGCGCGCGCTTCGGCGAGCATCCTGCCCGAGATGTGGCAGAAGTGGGTGATGCTCGCGACGGTCGGTGCGATCACGTGCCTGATGCGCGGTACGATCGGCGACATCGTTCCGGTTCCGGGTGGAACGGAATTGGCGTCGGCGATGCTCGACGAGGTGACGGCGATCGCCGCCGCCGCCGGGTATCCGATGAATGAGGCCTTCGTCACGCGTGCGCGGACTTCGAATTCAACACCGGGCTCAACGCTCGCATCGTCGATGTATCGCGATCTGCAGAGCGGCAACGACGTCGAGGCCGATCAGATCCTCGGCGATCTGGTCGAGCGCGCGCGCGGCTTCGGACTGGCAACTCCCCTGCTTGCGGCCGCCTACACGCATCTCAAAGTCTATCAAAGAGGGCGCCCTCTCCTTCGGTAGAAGCGCTGCCCTCGATGAAACGCAGTACCGATCGTATCCTCGCCACGCACGCCGGCGCCTTGCCGCGCCCCGACGATCTCAAAGACATGGTCTTCGCCAAGGCACGCGGAGAGACGTACGATCCGGATGCGCTCGCGCGCCGGTTGCGCGAGAGCGTGGCCGATGTCGTGCGGCGACAGGTCGACTGCGGCATGGACTTCGTGAACGACGGTGAGATCAGCAAGACGAACTTCACCAACTATTGCCGCGAGCGTCTGACCGGCTTCGAGACGCGTCACTTCGGACCGGGCGAAGGGCCGCCGCCGCTCGATATCTCGGGCCGCGATGAGAAGCTCTTCCCCGAATACTTCGCCTCCGGCCGTGGAAATACGATCGGTCAGGCCGGACGCACGCAAGCGTTCTGCGTCGCGCCGCTGCAATTCACGGGTCACGACGCGCTGGCCGCCGACATCGACAATCTCAAAGCGGCGGTCAAGGGGCTCGACATCGCGGGCACGTTCATGAACGCGAACACCCCGGGCACGATCGAGCACTGGCTGCACGACGAATACTACAAGAACACCAAGGACTTCTTGTTCGCGATCGCCGAGGCGATGCGCGTCGAGTATCTGGCGATCATCGAAGCGGGGTTCATGCTGCAGATCGACGATCCGGATCTGCCCGACGGCTGGCAGATGTTCCCCGAGATGTCGGTGGCCGATTACCGTGCGTACGCGCAGTTGCGCGTCGACGCGCTCAACCATGCGCTGCGCGGTATTCCGAAAGAAATGGTGCAGCTGCACGTGTGCTGGGGCAGCTTCCATGGCCCGCACCAGAACGACATTCCGCTCGCCGACATCATCGACATCGTGTTCGGCGTGCATGCCGAACGCTTCTCGATCGAGGCCTCCAACCCGATGCACGAACACGAGTGGCGTCTCTTCGAGAAGGTGAAGCTGCCGCCGAATGCGGTGCTCGTGCCGGGCGTCGTCGGACACTGCACCGACTTCATCGAACACCCCGAACTCGTCGCCGAGCGCATCGAACGCTACGCCAAGGTCGTCGGACGCGAGAACGTCATTGCGGGCACCGACTGCGGTATCGGACCGCGCGTCGCCCATGCCAAGATCGCGTGGGCCAAGCTGCGGTCGATCGCCGAGGGCGCACGGATCGCGAGCAAACGCCTGTGGAGCGCAGCCGCCTGATGCACGCCGTCGTCGTTGAAGAGATCGGTGGTCCGGAGAAGCTGCTCTGGCGCGAACGTCCCGAACCCGTTCCCGGCCCGGGCATGGTCACGGTACGGCTCAAGCTGACCAGCGTGAACTTCGCCGACATCACCGCGCGGCGCGGAACCGGTGTGACGCCGGTGCCGTTCACGCCCGGGCTCGACGGGATGGGCACGGTCGTCGCAATCGGTGAGGGCGTAACCCGCGTGAAGCCGGGCGATCGCGTGGCCGTGAGTCCCGACGGTGGGTCGTACGCCGAAGTCGTGCTCGCGCGGCAGGACCTCGTGTATCCGGTCGACCCATCGATGTCGGATGAAGCGGCCGCTTCGATGACGGTGCTCGTAACGGCGTGGAACATCTTGCACCTGGTCGCACGCATTCAACCCGGCGAGACCGTGCTGATCCACGCTGCGGCGGGCGGCGTCGGTTCGGTGCTCGTGCAGATGGCGAAGGCCGCCGGTGCGGGGCGCATTTTCGCAACGGCGGGAAGTCCGGCGAAGCTCGAGATCGCGCGCGGTTTCGGAGCCGATGTCGCGATCGACTACACGAAGGAAGACTTCGCGCAGATCGTGCTCGACGCGACGGAGAAGAAGGGCGTCGACGTGATCGCCGACGCGATCGGCGGCGACGTGTTTGCCAAGGGCCTGACCGCGCTCGCGCCCTTTGGGCGCATGGTGACCTACGGGCAGTCGAGCGGCCATCACGGTTCGCTCTCGACGGATAAACTGCACCGGCAAAACCAAGCGGTGCTCGGCTACTCGAGCGGGCACTACCGCCGCAACCGGCCGCTCGCCATCCGGCCCGCCGTCGAGGCGTCGTTCAAGCTCGTCGCCGACGGCAAGGTCCGCATCCTCGAGGGCGGGCGTTTCCCGCTGAGCGAGGCGGCGAAGGCGCACGAACTCGTCGAGTCCCGCCGCAGCACCGGCCGCGTCTTTCTGACCGTCTGAGGTCGAACCGAGGCCGGCCGGCAGGGGGCGGATGCCTTGGCGGCGCAAATTGAGCATGCTCAAAATACTCGAAAGGCGAACTGAGGCCATGCAAAGCATCGAACGCCCCGCCGACATCATCGCCAAGACCGCGTCGAACGACGGGATCGTGAAGAACGCGTGGTATCTCGCAGCCTGGAGCGACGAGGTCTCGCAAGAGCTCCTGCCGCGGCGGATCGCGGAGGAGCCGATGGTGTTCTATCGCAGCAGCGACGGCACGGCCGCAGCGTTGCTCGACCGTTGCCCGCACCGCAAGTACCCGCTCTCGGCCGGCAAGCTCGACGGCGATCTCGTCCAGTGCGGCTACCACGGATTCCGTTTCGATACCGACGGTACGTGCCTGAGCGTTCCGGGCCAAGTGAAGGTGCCGCTCTCGGCCAACGTGCGCAGCTTTCCGCTGGTCGAGCAGTTCGGTCAGATCTGGGTTTATCCGGGCGATGCGGCGCTTGCCGACCCCGCGAAGATCCCGCACGTGCCGTGGACGAGCGAGTGGTGGAGTACCACCGGGCTCTCGCCGTTGAACGCGCGCGCCAGCCTGTTGATCGATAACCTGCTCGATCTCTCGCACGAAACGTTCATCCATCCCGGCATCGGTTCGCCCGAGGTTGCCGAAACGCCGATCGAGGTCGAGCGCGACGGTGACGTCCTGTGGGTGAGGCGCAAGATGTACGGCGTCGCGTGCCCGCCCAACTACGCGAAGAGCAGCGGGCTGACGAGCCCGATCGACCGCTCGCAAGAGATCCAGTTCTTCGCGCCCGGGTTCTACGTGCTGCACGTGCGCGTCGCCGCGGCGGGCGACACGGGCCCCGGGCATTTGAGCAAAGTCGTCTACGGCATCACGCCCGAAACCAAGCACACCACGCACAACTTTTACGGCATCTGCCGCGATTTGCCGCGCGATCCGCACAAGCGGCCGTTCAGCGGTCAGCGCATTACCGTGCAAGAGGATAAGGAAGCGCTCGAACGTCTCGAACGCGCGCTCGTCGCCGATCCCGACAACGTTCCCGAAGTCAGCATCGGTATCGATCGCGGCGGTCTGCTCGGCCGTCGCATGATCGCCGACCTGCTACGAAAAGAAGCCCAAGACTAAAGCTTGACGCCGGCCGCTTTTTGAGCGGCCGTGATGAAGCTCGGATCGGCCAGCATGGCGATCGAATTTTCGGTCGGCACCAAACCGAACGTGTGCCAAAAGCGCTGAACGACTTGGATCGACTCGGTGTGGATGGTGCCGTATTCGCCGGTGTACGGCGGCGTCGGGATCGCGGCGATGATGTCGGGCGAGAGACCCGAGTACTTCGCGAAGATCGCCAACACATCGGGCGTCCACTTGCCGTGGCCGTCGGCGATAATCTTCGACGCCTTCACGTAGGCGATCAGAAAGCGCCGGATGACGTCGGGCCGCGCCTTCAGCGTCCGCGCGGACGCGCCGAGGTAGGCTTCCTGATAGCTCGGATCGACGTCCATGATCGAGAGCCAGCGATGGGCGATCTTCTGCTGTTCGAATTGCGTGACCGTCGGTTCGTAAACGGCCTGCACGTCGTTGATGTTGCGCAGCGACGCGAGCCAATCTCCGGCGGTGGTGAAGCGCTCGCTGAAGGTCAGGTCGGCGGGGGCGAGAGCGGCCTCGGTCAAGACGTGCCGCGCGAGATACCAGCCCTCGCCGCCGGGGGTCGCGCCGTCGAAGTGCTTGCCCCGCAAATCATCCGGACGGCGGATCGTCTTCGCGTCCCAATCGGACTGGCGCACGACGAGCCAGACGATCGGATCCCAACCCTTCTTGCTCGAGCTCGACGACGCGATGATCTTGGCATCGAACCCTTGCGCGAATTGGTTGAAGAAGCCCGGGTTCGCGGAGATGCCCGCGATGTCGACGTCGCCGCGCACGAGTTCGGGAATGATCGTCTGACTCGAGCCGCTGTGCACAACGACCTGGATGTTCAGGTGCTGCTGCGCGAAGAGGCCTTTATCGATGGCCACCATCAGCGGCAGATCGAAGATCAGCGCCGGGTTGATCAGCAGCTTGACCGTATCCGGCGGCGCCGGCGTTTGCGCCGCGCCGGTGACCGGCAGCAACAGCAGGGCGAGAAAAACCGCGATGAATTTCATGTTGTGCCTTCCAGGCCGGTTCGGCCGGGGCTTCAGTGGGCCAGGCGATATTCCTGGAACACGATGCGGCCGACGGCGGCCAGGACGCCAACCTGCGCGCCGGCAGAACCACGCAAGCCGGTAGCGTACGCGGCGACGACGATCGGCGCGCGCTGCGGCGGCCACATCACCGCAACGTCGTTTGCGGTGCCATGCGGGCCCGATCCGGTTTTGTCACCGGTGTTCCAACTCGCCGGAACGCCCGCGCGCAGCGACTGCGTACCGGTCTCGCAGGCGCGCATCCACGCCGTCATGCGCGCGCGCAGGCGAGGCGAAAGCACGTTGCCGAGCACGAGGGCGCGGGCGTCGCTCGCCATGGCCGCGGGCGAGGTCGTATCGCGCGGGTCGCCCGGAATCGAGCTATTCACCGCGGGCTCGTCGCGGTCGAGGCGCGTTACGGAGTCGCCGAGCTTGCGCGCAAATTTGGTCACGCCGGCCGGTCCGAGCAGCGAGTGCAGCAGCAGGTTGGCGGCGGTGTTATCGCTCTGCACCATGGCCGCTTCGCACAGCGCGCCGATCGTCATCGAGGACATGTTGAGGTTGGCCGTCGTTACGGGCGAGTTGTCGAGCATGTCGCTCTGCCCGTAGCCGACGCGCCGTCCGAGATCTTCGTTGCGTTCGTCGACGCGCGCCAGCACCGCACCGACGGCGAGAAGTTTGAACGTGCTGCACATCGGAAAGCGTTCGTGCGCGCGGTGTTCGAGGGTGCGGCCGCTGCCGGTGTCGATCGCGTAGACTCCGAGCCGGCCGCCGGAGCGGTGCTCGAGCGCGGCCAGCTGCGTAGGCATCGGCGTGAGTGCGGCGGCCGCGGCCGCCAGAAAAACGGATCGCTGCATATTACGCCGGGAGTTCGGTCACGACCGTCGTGAGCATCGCCGCAAACTTCCCGGCCGCGCGATCGGCTTCGACCATCACCTCGTCTGAGGTTGTCGGCGCGCCGTCGTGCACGTTGGTGATCAGGCTGATGCCGAGCACGGTAACGCCGTACGAACGCGCGTAGATCGTCTCGAGCACCGTCGACATGCCGACCGCATCGGCTCCGAGCAGGCGCAGCATCGTGACTTCGGCCGGCGTTTCATACGATGGCCCGAGCAAACCGGCATACACGCCGTCGTGCACGCGCAGGCCGGCGCGTTCGCCCGCGACGTGCGCGACGTCGCGCAGATCTTGCGCGTACGCATCGCTCATGTTGACGAAGCGCTCGGTGACGCCGGGAGGTAAGGTCTTGGCGGCAAGGGGGTTCGTGCCGGTCAGGTTGAGATGATCGCGCAAGAGCATCACGTCGCCCGCTTCGAAGATGCGGTTGAGCCCTCCGGCTGCGTTCGTGAGGATCACGGTGCGCGCGCCGGCCGCGATACCCAGCGCGACCAAGCTCACGACCTCATCGGTCGTGCGGCCCTCGTAGAGATGATAGCGTCCGCAAAATGCGACGATGCGCTTTCCGCCGAGCGTGCCGGTGAGCGCTTCGCCGACGTGCCCGAGTGCGCTGGGCGCGGGCAGTCCGCCGAGGGCATCGTAGCCGATCGGGCTGAGCGTGCCGATGCCGCGCAACGCACGCGCCAAACCGCTGCCGAGTACGATCGCGCACGAGATGTCGCCGCCGACTCGCTCGCGCAACAGCGCTGCGGCGCCGGGGTTAGAACTTACGGAGATACTCCTGATGCTCCCACGGATGAACCGCGAGGCGATAGCGTTCGAATTCGGCCATCTTGGCATCGCGGAAGGCGTGATAGATGTGATCGCCCAGCGCGCCGCGCATCACGAGGTCCTTGTCGAGTGCCTCGATCGCTTCGCCGAGCGAATGCGGCAGCGTGCGGATGCCGTGATCCTTGCGGTACTTCTCGCGCAGTTCGTAGGTCGAGCCGGTGAACGGATCGCCGGGCAGCGTGCGCGAGCGGATACCGTCGGCGACCGCTTCGATGAGTACCGCGAGTGCCAGGTACGGATTGCAGGCCGAGTCCGGACTGCGGATCTCGAGCAGCGGCGGACCGTCGATCGGCGGCGGAACGCGCACGAGCGCGTTGGCGCTGCGCTGCGACCACACAGTGTACACCGGCGCGTCCCAAGCCGGCATCAAGCGCTTGTAGGAGTTCACCGTCGGATTGCAGACCGCGGTGAAGCCCGGCGCATGATCGAGCAGGCCGGCGATCGCGTGCAAGCGCACGACTTCGTCGATCTCGCCGAGTGCGACGTAGACGTGCAACCCGCTGCCGGCTGACGACTCGATCGGCTTGGGCATGAACGTCGCGTGAATGTTGTGCCGGGCCGCGATCTGCTTGACCACGCTGCGCACGGTGACGAGGCGGTCGGCCGTGCCGAGCACGCCCCCCGCAGCGAGATCGAGCTCGTGTTGTCCGGCGCCGTGTTCGTGGTGTGCGCTCAAGACGCCGATGCCCATCGCTTCGAGTGCCGCCGCCATGGCGGTGCGCGCGTCGTCGCCGCGATCGGACGGCGAGTAGTCGAAGTAGGAGCCGGCGTCGACCGTGCGCGTCGTCGGGATACCGTTGGCGTCGCGCTCGAAGAGGTAGAACTCGACTTCGAGCGCCGTCTTGACGTCGCGCATCACGTCTTCGGCGTCGTCGATCACGCGCTTGAGCGTGCTGCGCGGGCAGCCCTCGAACGGCGTGCCGTCGGGCATCAGGATGTCGCACAGCATGCGCGCTTCGGGCGCGCCGCTCTCGAGCGTCCACGGCAGAATGGCAAACGTGGCCGGATCCGGGCGCAGCAGCATGTCGAGTTCTTCCTCGCGGATGAACCCGTCGATCGAGCCGCCGTCGAACGTCACGCGCCCGTTCATGGCGCGTTCGAGTTCGCTGACCGGGATGGTGATGTTCTTCTCGATGCCCGCGATATCGACAAACGCGAGGCGAATCCACTTCACCCCACGGTCGCGTGCGGTTTTGATGGTGTCGCGGCGCACGTTGCCCGCGTCCTTAACTGTCGAGAGCATCGATGGCGATGGCCGCACGCAACGTGAGTTGATCGTGGGGACTGTCGAGGTCGAGTCGCCCGATCTCGCCGATCTGGCGCAAGCGATAGAAGACGGTGTGCCGGTGAACGTTGAGTTGGGCTGCAGCCACCTTGATATTTTGTCCTACGTCGAAGAAGAGGCGAAGGGTGCGCACCAATTCGGTCTGATGTTTCTCGTCATACGCGCGCAGCGGCTCGAGGACGCGTTCGGCGAACGCCTTCCACTCCTCGCGTTGCGCGCCGCCGCGGTGCAGCAGCGGGTAGATACCGAGGTCTTCATACGGCATGACCTTGCCGCCGCCGAACATGCGCCGCGCGATCGTCGTCGCTTCGCGCGCTTCGTCCACCGAGCGGGCGACATGCAGCATCTCGGCATGCCGGCCGATGCCGCCGACCACGTGCACGTCGATGCCGGCGCGCGAGATGCCGCGCGGGATCAGCGTGGCGGCCGTGCGCGCGTTCGAGGCATCGATGTCGAGCGGAGCCGGAACCAGGAAGAAGAAGCCGCCGCCGCGTTCGATGACGACGACTTCGCCGCTGCGCGTGCCGAGCACGTCGAGACAGACGCGTCGCAGTTCGGCGTTCTTCTGCGCGGCGACGTTCTCGTCGAGCCCTTCGCCCTCGACCGCGACGGCAACGTAGCCGGGCGCCAGGGTGATGCCGCGCGCATGCGCGTCTTCGCGGGCTTCGAGCGGATCGTCGTAGGCGCGTGAGAGCAGGCGGTCCCAGAACGAGCGGCGCCGTCCGCGCCCGCCGCCGGCATCGCGCGAGAGTTCGATGGCAATTTGGGCCGTCGTGAGCCGCACCAGCGGCCGCCGCTCGGCCACGGTTCCCGAGCGCGGGAAGATCGAAAGCCAGCCTAAGCGCGCGCCGCCGGCACGAATCGGAAAGGCCCGGCTGCGCGCATCGGCCGGGGGCTGAAGCGCCACACCGTCCTCGGACTCGCCGTCGAACGTGTCGGGCAGCAGGTTGCGAACCGAAGGCGGAACGGCCTGATCCTTGCCCGCGGCGAGCCCCAGGTGTTTCCACTCGGAATCTTCGACTAGGACCCCGGCGTCGATGGCCGTCGACAGTTGGGAGGCCAGCGCTTGTGCGCCGCCACCGGTCGCGGCAATGCGAGCTAGCGCTTCCGCGTAGTTCAGCAAAGCATCGACCCCATCGCGGCGAACCCGCCGGGTATGGACAGCGTTCTCGTCGTGCACTTCTGGCTAGGTATCCTCGTTGCCGCGTGCGCAGCCCTGTTAGTGTGGTTCAGATTGGGCCGCCGGATCACGCTCTACGCGCTCACGCTCCAGATATTGCTCGGTCTCGTGCTCCTCGTGCTCGGGCATCGCGCGCCCCCGCCGCACTACGTGCTGGCCATCGTGGGGTGGACCGGCTATATGGGGGCAAACCTGATGAGCCGCCAGCCGGACTCGCGCCAGAACGTTCTGGTGCTCACGATCCTCTCGAGCGCCATGGTCCTGCTGGCGGCCTACATCGGGGCGGCCACCATGCACCCCGGCTAGCTGCCGAACCCGAAGATCGACTGGGCCACGTACACGATCGCGAGCCCGCCGATAACGATCGCGGTCGCCCAGGCAATGATGTTCACGGTCCGGGTGTTCACGTAGTTGCCCATGACCCGCTTGCGGTTGATGATGATCAGCATCAGGACGAGTTCGAGCGGCAGCACGGCCCCTTGCATCACCTGCGCGTAGAACGTGAACTGGAAGAGTTTGTCGGCCGGTAGCACCAGCACGAGTCCGGCGCCGAGCACGATGCCGCTCGCGAATAGGCCGTAGAAGAACGGCGCTTCGCGCCAGCGCCGGTCGACCGCGGCTTCGAGCCCGAACGCTTCGCAGATGATGAACGCCGTCGCGAGCGGCAACACGGTTGCCGTGAACAGGCCCGCGTTGAGAATGCCGAAGGCGAAGAGATCGGCGGCGAACTTGCCCGCCAGCGGTTCTAACGCGCGCGCGAAATCCACCGCTTGCGCGCTGTCGATGTCGAGCGGCGGTTTGTGGTTGATCAGCGCGGCTTGATGGATCGTCGCCGCGTTCGCGATGATCATGAATCCGGCGATCGCGATGCCGAGAATCGAGCCGACGACGATGTCGGCCCGCACGTTGAACAGATCGCGCGGCCCGGAGCCTTTGTCGACGACGGCCGACTGCAAGAAGAACTGCATGTATGGCGAGATCGTCGTCCCGATCAAGCCTACGACCGTCACCAGAAAGCCGGTTTCCGGCGAGAACGTCGGGACGAGCGTGCCGTGGAGGACCGCGCCCCAATCGGGCTTCGCCTCGATGCCGGAGATGACGTAACTCAGGTAGATCAGCGAGAAGACGACGAAAACGCGCTCGACGATCTTGTTGCTCAAGCGCAACACGAGCAAGAACACGACGACCGTGGCCAGCGGGATGATGATGTAGCGCGAGAGGTTGAAAATCTGCGCCCAGGCCGCGATGCCGGCAAATTCCGTGGCCGTGATCCCGGTGTTGATGAAGAAGAGTGCGGCCATGGCGATGAACGTCAGCCGGATGCCGAAATTCTCGCGAATCAAGCCGGCCAGGCCCTGACCCGTGACGGCGCCCATCCGGCCGGCCATCTCTTGTACGACGATCAGCGATACCGTGAGCGGGACGAGCGTCCACAGAACGATGTAGCCGAACTTCGCGCCGGCCGCCGAGTAGGTGGCGATGCCGCCGACGTCGTTGCCGGCGGAGGCCGTGACGAAACCCGGGCCGAGCACAGCAAAAAGTATCAGCGCCCGGCGCCACCAGCGGCGAATGTCCATGCGTTAAACGTGCTCTATGCGTTCGTGCCGATGGCTTTTGGTGAAGCGCGGAAGTTGTTTCTTGAGACGTTCGGGGATGATCGCGTCGATCGCGTCGTCGACGGTCACGATGCCGAGCATCTTGCCCTCTTCGTCGAGCACGGGACACGCCATCAAATCGTAACGGGCGATCGTCGACGCGACTTCGGTCGCCTTGACGTCGGGATGAACGCCGACCACGTCGCCGGTCATGACGGTGTGGATGAGATCGTCGGGTGCCGAGAGCAGCAGCGTGCGCAAGGAGAGCACGCCGAGCAGCTTCTCCGTTTCGTCGGTCACGTAGAGATAGTAGATGAACTCGGTTTCCGGTGCAAGCTCGCGAATCTTCGCGATGGTGGCGGCAACCGTGCGATGCGGGTAAATCCACATGTAGTCGGTCGTCATCAAGCCGCCAGCGGTATCTTCGTCGTAGGCGACGAGCTCGCGCAGATCTTCGGCCGTCTCGGCGTCCATTTCGCTGAGCAAGCGCTCTTGCTGTTCCGGCGGAAGGTCGCCGAGCAGATCGGCGGCGTCGTCGGAATCCATCTCCTCGATGATGTCGGCGGCCCGTTGGTGACCCAGATCGTCGATGATCGAGCGCTGCGTCTCGGTGTCGAGGTGCTCGAGTGCGTCGGCGGCCGTTTCGTCGTCGAGCGAGGCGACGACGCGCGCGGCATCGCGGGCCGAGAGGTCGCCGATGATCTCGGCCAAGTCGCTCGGGTGCAACCGCGCGAGGCGCGAGTCGGAAACCGAGAGTTGGATCTGCGTCGGGTTGAGATCGTGCAGCGGCGCGACGTTATCCCACGCAATCAGCGTGCGCGGCAAGCGGTCGACGAGGTTCCGGCCGAGACTTCCGCCGCCGAGCCGGCGCACGATGCCGCCGAAGCCGATGTCGGCGGCGACCACCCGCAGCGCGCCGCCGGTCCGCGCGACCTCGATGTCGTTGATGCGCACGACCTTACGGCCATCGACGTCGACGATCTGCTTGTCGAAGAGATCCTCGACGAGATAGAGCGCTTCGTCGTCGGGCGGTGCGACGCGGGAGGGAACGTCGCGCAAGATCAACTTGCCGTCGGATTCGAAGTCGACGATGCTGCCGATCGGCGCGAGATGTTTGCCGCTACTGCTCTTGATGACCAGCGCATCGATCTTGGGGAAGGTATCGTTGGGATGCTCGACCACAAAATCCGCGATGCGGCCCACGGCAAGCCGCCGGCCGGCCGTATCGACCACGGCTTTGCGTCCGATCATCTCGGAGAGGAAACCATCGTGGAACGTCATGGCGCGGTCGCTACGCGTCTCCCCGGACGGCGGCCATGATCAGCGCGGCCAGCGCCAACACGACGACGCCGCCATAGACTTGGGTCGAACGTTGATGCAGTGCCGCAAAATCGGGCGAGTGCACGTCGGTCATGGCGGCGAGCGCCGGAACGATCGCGAAACTTTCATAGGCGACCAGCAGCAGCGCGAGCAAAATCAGCGCGGCTCGCACGATGTCGTTCATGCGATCGGATGCATCGAACGAGCGCACGAGGGCAACGACGATCGCGATCCCGCCGCAGATTGTACCCACGTAGCCGAGGATGCGCAGGTTGGTCGCGGTGAGGTCTGCGAACTGCGTGATGTCGGAAACGATCCGGAACGCGGCCGGCGCGGAAATGAACGCAAAGCCGCAGAGTGCTCCGAGCCAGAGGCCGATCGCGGGAATCTCGACCGCGGCGAGGATGCGATCGAGCCGGGTCCGATACGCTCTTCGAAACATCAGCCGACGTGTTCCGAATAGGAGAAGTGTGGACCCGCTCGTTTTCGTCACTGACCTCGCCCATCACGCAGCCGAGCTCTTGCGCGAGCGGTTCGACGATCTCCACGACGTGGTGGAGAAGAACCCTCAAGATCTCGTGACCGAAGCCGATCGGGCTAGCGAAGCGGCCATCGTGGCCGCGGTGCGCGCGGCGTTTCCCGCCGCGGCCATCCTCGGGGAAGAGGGCGGCGTCTATGCCGGGACGAGCGACGAGCGGTTCATCGTCGACCCCCTCGACGGCACGACGAATTACGCTCACCGCTACCCCCTGTTCTGCGTCTCGATCGCCTACGAGCGGGCCGGAGTGCTCGAGGCGGCCGCCATCGAGGCGCCGCTGATGGGGATGCGCTTCGCCGCCCGGCGCGGCGGCGGGGCTACCCTCAATGATCAGCCGATCCGGGTCTCGGCGACCGCGACGCTCCGCTCGGCCCTCATCTGCACGGGGTTCAACCCGGCTGACTACGACCGCAACGGACGCTACTTCGCCGCGATGTCGCGGGTGGCGCAGGGGGTGCGGCGGGACGGTTCGGCCGCACTCGATCTGGCCATGGTGGCCGCCGGGCGCTTCGACGCCTTTTGGGAGTGGGACCTCAAGCCGTGGGATATCGCCGCCGGGGCGCTCCTGATCGCCGAAGCGGGCGGCCAGGTCACCGCGATCGACGGTTTGGCCCTCGACCTGGCGGCGGGTTCCGTGGCCGGCTCCAACGGCCGGCTCCACGCGGAATTGTGCGCAAACCTTGATTTGCCCGGGCTCACTATTACGCAAGGTTAAGCCTCCAGGGCTAGCCGCTCGAGCGCTCGATACGGTATTCTAGGGGGGTAACGGAGGGGTCCCATGTCGATCAGCACCGGCCCGGCGCTCAACTCTCTGGCCTACTACCAGCAGCAGTTGACGCAGGCGTCTAATCAGGCTTCCAGCGGAAATCGGCTGACGAGTGCGGCCGTCGATCCGTCGGGCTTGGCGATCTACAACGCCCTCGAGTCCCAAGCCCAAGGCGACGATACCGCCAACCAAAACATCAGCCAGGCCAGTGACGCGATCAACGTCGCGCAAGGTGCGACCAGCGGCATTCAGAGCGCGCTCGGTCAGTTGCAGAGCCTGGCGATCGAAGCCGGGAACGGGTTCAACTCGGCCAGCGACAACGCGGCCCTGCAGACGCAAGCCAACGCGCTGCTCGCGCAGATCAACGGCGACGCGAGCACGGTGAACTTCAACGGCACGGGGCTGCTCACCGGACAGAACTCCGGCACGACGCCCGCGACCGCCGCGTCGGCCACGACGACCAACAACGACGACCTCGCCGGCGGCGGCAACGTCATCGCCTCGACAACGGCGTCGGCCGCGACGACGAGCGGTACGATCGGCGTGACGATCACCAACACCGGTTCGGGCGCCGTGGCCAACGTGACGTTCACCGATTCGACGACCCAACAGGTCACAAACGTCGGATCCTTCGCGGCCGGTTCGAGCACCAACGTCAACGGCACGCAGATCACGTTCGGCAACTTTACAACCGCCGACACGAATTCAGGTGCCACCGTTCAAACGCAAGCCGCCACCGCCGGTTCGACGAATCCGACGATCGGCGTGCAGAGCGGGGCGAATGCGGGTCAGCAGACGCAAGTCACGATTCCGAATGCCACGACGTCGGGTCTGGGCATTACCAATATCGATTTCTCGACGCCGCAAAACGCGGCGAACTCGCTCGGCCAAATTCAGACCGCGATCGCCAACCTCGGCGCCGGTCAGGCCCAGCTCGGCGCGCAGACGAATTCGCTGCAGAACGCGTTCGCCAACAACAACATCGCGTCGAACAACTTGACGAATTCGGCTTCCAGCATCGGCGATACCAACGAGCCGTCGGTCGCAAGCGAACTGAACTCGCTGCGCATCCAGCAACAGATCTCGATCGCGACGATCAACAACGCCAACATCACGAACGGCTACCTAAACCGCTTCTTCAGCGTCACCGCCTAAACGCAAGGGGCCGTCACCCCAAACGAAGCGCAAGTCTGTCATTCCGAGCGGAGCGCCGCAGGGCGCGTAGTCGAACGCGCCACAATCGTGCGTGATAGCCAGGGCAACTTCACTCACGTTCGCATTTGAGTGGTGCTCGCCGGAGACAATTCGAGTCTCCACTATGGTGGAGTTGCCCTGACTAACGCTGAAGGTCATCTCTCGTTCCTCGACTACGCGCCCTGCGGCGCTCCGCTCGGAATGACAGATCTACGGCGCGCTCCGCCAAATCGTGTCAACCGTTATCGTGAGCCCGTTGGAGGTGTGCGAGGTGCACTGCCGCCAGGCGTCGCCGTCGGCGGCAGCCGCCGCGAGATCGTCGTGATGTTCGTGCGCGAGCGGCACGAGGGTCACCCCCGCGTCACGGCTTGCGTACACGTCATCGCGCGTGCTTCGACACCGATAAAAAAAGGGCCGCCGGTTGCCCGGCGGCCCTGCTGTTGGAGGCAGCTCTTATGTTAGGCGGGCGACTGAGAGTAGCCCGGAATCGGGTCGACGCCGTGGATCGCAAGATCGCCGCCTTCGACATCGCCTTCGCTCGCACGAAGCGGGATGAAGAACGAGATGATCTTGAGGATGACAAACGTCCCGATGATGTTCCAGATGATGATGAACGCCGCAGCTTCGGCCTGCAAGATCAACTGGTGGGGGTTACCGTGGGCCAGTATGCCTTCAACCGAGAAGGCGGGCGCGGTCGTGGGATCCCACTTCAGGTTCTTGGGATCGCCCGGCGCGCTGTAGTACTCCCACATGTTCGGATCGGCAACCACGCCGACCATCAAGCCGCCGATGAGGCCGGCGACACCATGCGTATGCAGCACGCCGAACGTATCGTCGACCCTCTGCAGCAGTGCGGTGTTGTTGAGCTTGTTGAGCGAGAACCAGACGACGACACCGGCAACCAGGCCGATCGCCATGGCGCCGAAGCCGTTCACGAAACCGGCTGCCGGCGTGATCCCGACGAGGCCGACGATCATACCGTTGATCATCGATACTGCGTTGACCTTACCGGTCGCGAACATATCCAAGATCAGCCACACGAGCAGCGAGACGGCCGTCGTGATGTTGGTGTTGAGTACGGCTGCGGCCGCGTCGTGGTTGGCGAAGTACGGGTCACCGCCGTTGAACCCGTTCCAGCCGAGCCAGAGAATACCGGCGCCGGCGAGAGCGATGATCAAGTTGTTCGGCTCGAAGTCCTTACGGTCGGCGAGCAGACGCGGTCCGACCATTGCGGCCGTAACGAAACCGGAAATACCAGCCGCCAAATGGATGACGTAACCACCTGAGTAGTCAGCGGCACCGAGTTGGGCGAGCCAGCCGCCGCCCCAGAGGCTGAACGCGCCGACTGAGTAGATGATCGTGCTCCAGACCGGAACGAAGATCATCCAGGCTTTGAAGTTCATGCGGCCGAGAACCGCGCCCGCGATCAACAGCGGCGTAATCGCTGCGAACACGAACTGGAACCAGATCATCGCTGAACCGGCGAAACGAAGCGGCGGCAGCGAGCTCGCGGCCGCGGGAATGACCGCTTGGCCGATCTCTTGCGCTGCACCGATCGACGGTGACGGGAAGCCCAGGAAGCCGTTACCGGCCAGCGTGAGCCATTGGTTGCCGAACGACATGTTGTAGCCGAACAGCGACCAGGTGATCAAAACGATCGAGAAGGCATAGAAGCACATCACGGCCGAGTTGAGCGCCCACTTTTTCTTGGCCAGACCTGCGTACAGAATCGCAAGGCCCGGAATGCTCTGCAGGCCGACGAACGTGCCTGCGGTGAGTTGCCATGAAGTATCGCCCGCATTGAGCCACGGTGGATCCGGGATCAATGTCGGTGCGGGGGTTGGCGGCGGTGTCGCAGCAGCTATCTGCGTTATGTCGCCTAGTAACGTCAACAAAAAACTATCCCTCCCTCAAATGGGTCGCCATTAAAGTTACAGGGCGAGGATGCCCAGCGCATTCGACAACCGCCTAAGGAAACGAGCGGCTAGCCCTCTATCTTGATAACGCCGAAGGGGCGACCCCTCATAATACCCCCGAAGAACGATTCCTAGATGGTGCTGGTGCCGCCGTCGATGACGAAATTGGAGCCGGTGACCCACGAGGCTTCGTCGGAAGCGAGGTAGAGCGCCGCATAGGCGACATCTTCGGGCCTGCCGAGGCGCCCGATCGGGTACCATTTCTCACGCTCGCTCCGCTTGACGGGATCGTGGAGCCAACGCATCGTGATCGGCGTTTCGACCAGGCCCGGCGAGAGGGCATTGACGCGAATCCCGTGCGGGCCGCCCTCGTAGGCTAGCTGGCGGGTGAGGGCGATGACGCCGGCTTTTGCCGCGACGTGCGCGCTATAGCCCTCACCGCGCGTCACGAGGGCCATTGCCGAGGCCGTGTTGATGATGTTGCCGCGGCGCGCGAGCAAATAGGGCCACGCGACCTGACATGCGTGATAGACGATGTCGAGCTCGTTTCGCAGGGTGAAATTCCACTCATCGGGAGTGAGCTTCGCAAACGGATTCATCTTCGGAGCCGACGCGTTGTTGTAGAGGATGTCGAACCCGTCGCAGGTTTGCGCGGCCCATTCGATCCACCCCTCGACTTGTATTCGATCGCTCATGTCGGTCGGCTGCTGCGAATACATCACGCCGCCGGCTTCGCGCACCATCCGTTCGGTTTCGAGCGCGCCGTCGACATCGAGATCGCAGCCGACGACGTTTGCACCGTGCGCTGCAAAGAGCACGGCGGCTGCGCGGCCTTGGCCGCCTGCCGTACCCGTGATAAGCGCCGTTTTGCCGACGAGGCGCCGGAGATCGTTTCGGCCGGAATTCTGCACGGACGGAATATTATTGTTGTTTTTGCAGCATCCCCCGTTATGCGAGGAGGCGAGACGCCGCCGTCGTAGGCGCGAGAAATGAAAATCGCGCGCTTTGACGGGGGCCGCATCGGTGTCGTGATCGGCGATCGGATCCACGACGTTAGCGATGCTTGCGGTGTCGATCCGGCCGAATGGCCGCCGATGGGCATGATCACGACGATCGCCGCATTCGACGAACTGGTGCCCGGAATCGAGCGCGCACTCGGTCTTTCCGTCGGCCAGCCGCTGAGCGGCGTGACGCTCGAAACGCCGATTCCGTGGCCGCACAAACTGCTTGCGCTGCCGAACAACTTTCGCGCGCATACGGCCGAAATGGGCGGGGACCCGGGCGCCGCCGGCAGCGAGGGCTTCTTCATGAAGTCCAACGGCGCGTTGAGCGGGCCCGCTGAAGCGATCGCGATCCCCGACCGTCCCGGACGCAACTTCCACTACGAATGCGAACTCGCCATCATCATCGGCAAGTCGGGCCACAAGATCGCGCTCGAAGAGGCTCGCGATTATATCTTCGGCTACGCCTGTCTGATCGACGTCACGATGCGCGGCAAAGAAGAGCGGGTGATGCGCAAGTCGTTCGATACGTTCTGTCCGGTCGGACCATGGATCACGACCGCCGACGAAGTCGGACCAACCGACGATATCGTCTTGCGCTTGTGGGTCAACGACAAGCTCAAACAAGAGGCGCCGGTGAACGACATGGTGGTCGGCATCTCCGAGGCCGTCGTGCTTTGCTCGTCGGTGACGACGCTGCAGCCCGGTGATATCATCGCCAGCGGTACGATGTCGGGCGTGGGCCCGATCATTCCGGGCGACTTGGTGCGTATCGCGATCGAGAAGGTCGGCGAGATGACGATCCCGGTCGTAGCCGACGCCCCCGTTACCGCTTAGCGGAACTTCTCTTCGAGCAAATCGAGGCGGCGCAGCACTTCGCGGTCGGTCGTGAAGAAGAGGCGCGTCCGTTCTTTGGCGCGGTGGGTCACCCATTGCCGGCTCGGTAGCGAGAAGATGTCCTTCGTTTCCCAGGCGATCGTCGCGTCGTCCGACTGCGTGCTCCCGCGGCCCTCGACCACCGTCACCACGGAATGGCTTGACGTGTAGAAGGGCGCCGTTTCGCAGCCGGCGTCGATCTCCAGGAGCGTGCAGTCGAGCAGCGTCAACGTCGCGCCGCCGGTCACCGGATTGACGTAGCGCAGGCGCCGGGCGCCGTCGGCCCCGCGGGGCGCGGCGGCGAGTGCCGCGGCGGCCGTGGCCCAGGGATAGCGGAAGACCGGGCTGTAGGCGGCTGTCTCGGGGATCTCCGGCAGCAGGTTGGCAAAGGCGAAGGATGCGTCGGGCGTCGTCGGCGGGACGTCGTGGACGGGGCCGGGCTCGAAGGCGTCGGTGCCGAGGTAGCGGTGCAGCGAAGCATCGAGGACGTCGAGCCAGACGATCCGGTCCTGACCCGGGTGCACGTGCTCGTGCCAGGTCCAACCCGGCGTGAGGATCAGGTCGCCCTCGAACATCGGGCACGCCTTTCCGTCGACCACGGTGTGGGCGCCGTTGCCGTCGAGCACGAAGCGCAGGGCGTTCATCGAGTGCCGGTGCGGCCGTGCCGACTCGCCGGGCAAGAGAATCTGGTAGCCCGCGTTCAGGTTCGTGATCGTGAACGGGAAGCCCGGCGCGTGCGGGTTGGCGTGCATGAGCGAGAGGACACGCCGTTCGACCACGGCGGTCGAGTTCAACTGTGCGGCGTCCTCGATCAGCGGCTTCATGGCTTCCCACGCCCAGAGCTGCGGGCGGTCGGGCGGCGGCGCGCCGCCGTGCGCCATCCGGTTCTCCCACAACGGGGAAACCGCCGCGGCATCCCAGGCGGCACGGCGTTCTTCATCGGTCGGCTTCGCGGACGTCTCGATCATGGGCTAAGGTTCGGCGCCTGCGCGGGCGAACCCGCGGCCCCGCAGAAGCTTGCCGCGATGGAATTCGGCATCCAATTCTTTCCCGACGTACGCCCCGAGGACAAGTCGCCGGCGGAATACTATCGCAACTGCCTCGAGATCGTCGACCGGGCGGAGCCGCTGGGCTACACGCACATCCGCACGGTCGAGCACTATTTTCATTATTACGGCGGCTACAGTCCCAACCCGCTGCTCTTTCTGGCCGCGGCCGCGCAGCGCACGAAGACCGCGCGGCTCGTGACCGGGGCGTGTATTCCGGCCTTCAACAACCCGCTCAAGCTGGCAGCCGAGATCGCGGAGCTCGACGGCATCAGCAACGGCCGGGTCGACATCGGCTTCGCGCGCGCGTTCTTACCGCACGAGTTCCGCACGTTCGGCGTGTCGCCCGACGAATCGGTCGCTCGCTACCGCGAAGGCATCGAACAGATCGACCTTTTGTTGCGCGAAGAGAACGTCACGCATCACGGCACGTTCCACGCATTCGAGAACGTGACGTCGCTGCCGCGCCCGACGCAAACGCCGCGCCCCAAATTCTATGTCGCCGCAACGTTCACGCGCGAATCGTTCGAATACGCGGGCCGCATGGGCTATTCGATCATGGCGATCCCGATGGCGGCGGAAAAATTGCGTGAGACGCTCTTTGCCTATCGCGACGCGTATCGCGCGGCCGGTCATCCCGGGAACGGCGAAGTGATGCTCGCGCTGCACATGTTCGTCGACGAAGACGGCGAGCGCGCGCGGCGCATCGCCCGGCCGCAGATCGACGCCTACTTCCGCTCGCTCTTGGAGGCGGCCAACGACTGGACGACCGGAACGTCGTCGAGCGACTACAAGGACTACGACAAGAAGTACGAACGGCTCAGCCAGCAGACGATGGAGTCGCTGATCGCCAGCGGCAGCGCGCTGATCGGAACGCCGGCCGAGGCGCGCGCGTCGCTGATCGCCCTCAACGAGCGCATCGGCGGCTTCGAGCACGCCTCACTGCAAGTGAATTTTCATCTGCTTCCGCAAGCGGAAGCACTGCGTTCGCTCGACCTGTTCGGGCGTGAAGTGATCCCGGCGCTGGGGAGGCTCGGCGTGAACCCTAGTGGGGCCGCATTCGCCGGAACACCCACAGCGTGATCGCGACCACGAGCAGAACCACGGCAACAAACACGGACCAGAACAACAGTGCCGCGCTCGGCGAGTTGTACCAATCCGTGTATTGATCGAGGCTGAACCGGAGGGCGAACAGTACGCTGGCGAGTGGATCGAGGAAGGTCATCGACGGTTCCTTTTTACCACGACGGCGTTACAAGCGGTCTAGCGGAGGGCACCGTAGCGGCGCGCGAAGGCCGCGCGGTCTTTTTCGAACATATCCCGCACCCGGCTCGATTCCGCTTCGGCTTCACGCTCGGCCTTGGCGCGTGCCTTGGCCTTCACCAAGGCTTCGGCAATGCGGGCCGGCGAGGCGGCGCCGGTGGCTTTTTTCGTCATCCCGATAGAATTGCTCCCCGGCCTGATTCCGCCTCTTGACAGCCTCGTAAAGTACGGCCAAGAGGCGGAATCTGCTACGGAATGGGTGTTGGAGGGTTCGGGTCGCTGAGTGCCTTCGCCATCGCGTTGTAGACGTTCAGACGCCCACAGCCTTGGATCGCGCTGCCGATATCGTCAGCCGTCTGACAGAGCAGCGTCTTCATCGCCGTCGACGATTGATAGGTTGAGCTAGCTCCGCCGGTCGCGGAGAGGATCAGCGCTGCCGCGCCGGCGACGTGCGGTGTCGCCATCGACGTTCCGGCGATGAGCGTCCGGCAATCGACCGGGGCCGACAAACCGCTGCTATTCGGATAGTCGTCGGTGCACTCGCCGGTGAAGTTGTTATCCAAGGACGACGACTGATAGGGCGTGGTCGTCCAGATGTTCTCGATCCAGTGCAGATCGTCGGCATCGCTTGATGAACCCGACGGATCGCCGCCGGGGGCGACGATGCCCCACGAGGTCGCGCTCTGTGGGCTACTGGCCGGCGACCCGAACTGCGAGTAGGTGGCAACGTACTCAACCGGATTTGCCGGCGAGCCTGTCGTCACGCCGCTTCCGTTGGGGTTTGCCGCTCCATCCGAGAGCGACGTTGCGCCGACGGCGATAACGCCGGCATCGCACGCCGGTGTTCCGACGGCACCCGGGCCGCTGTTCCCGGAGGCCGCAACGACGACGATGCCTGCAGCGAGCGCGCTCGTAATCGCAGCGCCTTCGACCGGGTCGGAGTCGACGCCGACGGGACTGCAGGCCGGACCGCCGAGGCTCATCGAGATCACGTTGACGTGCTGCGTTACGGCATCGTTGATCGCGTCTGCAATGTCGGTGGTGTCGGCACTGCACTGCGGATCGGTGCTACTATCGCTTGCGCAACTGTCGTCGGGCGTGGGGAATACGCGGTAGGCCCAGATTTCGACGTTGCCACCGGTGCCCGTGAAGCCGAACGCGTTGTTCGTGTCGGCGGCCGCGATGCCGGCGACGTCCGTACCGTGTCCGAGCGGATCGGTTTCGAAGTTGCTTACCGATTGCGCCGTGCCGGCCGCATTCGTGATGAAGCACTTCTGGTAGCCGAGCTTCGAAGCGAGTTCGGGGTGGTTGGGATCTTCGCCGGTGTCGATGATCGCGATCTTCACGGTCGACGAGCCGAGCGCGTTCGCATTGACGATGCCGCTGCCGTTGCCGGTTTGGCTATAACCGAATGCATGCTCGAGCTTGATCGCATGCATGTCCCACTGACCTGGGATGCTGCTGGTTTCTTCGTACGGGCCAGTTTGGAACGTACTCGGCGCCCCGTTGCCACCGTTCTGTACCGACGTGAAACCGTTGAAGTATGGGTCGGTCGGAAAATACGGCGTCGCCACGGCGGTGGTGTAGCGGCGCATCCCCGTCGGAGCCACGCTCACCACGCCCGACTGTGAGCGCAATGCATTCGCCACCGTCGTCATCTGCGCTGCCGGAACGGACAATACGTGAATGGTCGTGCCGGTGTTGGAGAACGAGAGCTGGTGAACCAGCGTTCCGCCGGCCGCTGTTTCGCGTGCGCTAGCCGTTGTCGCACGGCTGCCGCTCAGGGCGCCCGAGCTATACGTGACCGCGAGCAATCCGGTGGCCGTGCTCTGCGTTCCGCGGTTGACGCGCAAGCCGGTCGCGCGGCGCACGGCATCGCTGCCGAAGGGCGCGCCGGATCGTGCGACAACGTTTGCCGACGAGTCGTTCGGCGGGCAGATGAACGCGGTGGATGCGTTCTGTGATGAGCTGGTCTGCGTCGGTGAAGGCGTCGGCGTGCGCGTGGGCGTGACCGTCGGCATGACGGAAGGCGAGCTGCCGCCACCGCCTCCGCCGCAGGCGGCGAGAAGCAGTGAAGCCGTTACGATGAGTGCTGCCGCTGCGGGCGCGATTTTACCAGCGATGATAGTACACCGGTCCGAAGCCGATACCAACCGAGACCGGGTACGGATACGCCGGAGCGAAGCCGTACGACGCGTACGGCGTGTCGATCTCGTTCGCAGCGAACGTGCGGCCGCGGTTGTAACCCATGATCGTTACCGCCATGCCGGGCTGCAGCGAGAGGCCGGTCGGATTGATGACCGTGCCTTGGTGCATGTCGACGTTGTCCACGAAGCCGCGATCGTCGAGCACGTTGAGGTGGTATTTCCCGTCGAACGATTGGATCCGGCCGTGGATCGTCTCTTCACCATTTGCCGCCGGGCGCGCGTACGACGGCGGCGGGCCTGCAGGAGGAGCAGCGGGCGGTTGCTGCGCAAACGCTGCCAGCGGTGCGGAGAATGCCGCAATGCCAAGCGCGGCAGCAAAGATTCGAAGGGTTCTCATAGCCTGTACCTTTCGCGTCGGGTACCCGCGGATAATGCCGATCGTGCTCACTCTTTATAATCGGGCGGGCGCAACGATAACGTTACCGGAGCGTCCAATCGTTCCGGGAATAGAACGGCACCCCCGTTTATAACGAGGGCCCCATGCTGAGGCCAATCTGAGAGTGGCCGGCTTCACTTTTTAGCGTTTGCTCAGTCACGCAGTATTACGCGGTCGGCGATGAACGTGCCGTTGCTGTAATAGCCGGTGACGGCGACGCGCTGATTCGTCGAGGGCGTTTCACCACGCGGGAAGATTCGCGTGCCGTTCTTGAGGTCGATGGTCTGGACCGTGCCGTTCGTACGCGCGACTTGCAAACGGAAGGGCTGGAACTGCGTGACGGTGCCGATGATGACGTGATTGCGGTCGAACTGGCCTTGATCCCAACCGGGCTGCCATTGACGGTACGCCGGCATATTCGTCATCTGTGCCGACGCCGGAACGGCATTCACTCCCATGGCGGCCGTTAGGACGCCGAGCGTGAGAAGTGAGCGAAATTTCATGGATTCGTCCCTTTCGAGAGGGTGGACGGAACGATAAGTACCCACGAAGCGTACCCGATGTGCCGATCTCCATCACTAAAGCCATGATGAGAATTCGCTTGGCGGCTCAAAAAGGGAAGCTTTCGCTTAGCCTACCAACACTAGCGACATGATGCCGATCGCGAAACGCGCCGCCGCCGAATTCCTCGGGACGCTCTTCCTCGTGTCCGGAGGCTTCGGGAGCGCCGTCTTTGCTGCGACCGCGCCCACGAGTTGGCTCGATGCGAAAACGCCGGCCAACTGGAACGTGGCCGGCGCCGCGCTGCCCGCGCGTCCCGGCGCGCGTGACGCCGAACTCGCACCGGGCGGACGCTGTGCAGCTTTCGCACGCCCGGCGACATCGCCCGAAGATCGTGCGCTGCGGGCTCGCGGATGGACGCTCGTCGGTCCCTATCAGCGGTTCGGCAGCACCGTCGTCATGATGGCGACGGCAAGCGCGGACGGCATGTGCCGTCCCAACGGCTTTCAGGGATTCGTCTTCGTCAACGGTGTTTTTGCCGGAACGCTCTCGCCGGTCGTGATGAACGCGCGCACCGACGGTTCGATCGCGTCACTCAACGTGTCGATCTTCAATGCGACGGAGATCTCGGCCGACTTCGCGCGTTACAGCGACCAAGATCCGCTGTGCTGTCCTCACGCAAGTACGAACGTGCTCTACCATGTAACGGCCAAGCCGCCGCTGGTCGTGCCCGAATCGCTCACGCCAGTCGCAAACGCCCGCTAATCCCGAACGCACGCGAGACCAAGACAGCGGCCAGGCTCCGCGCTGCCGGAGTGAGAAATGGCCAGATCGGGTCGGGCTCCGTCGGGAGAGATGGCAGAGCGGTTTAATGCAGCAGTCTTGAAAACTGCAGAGCCTTCACGGGCTCCGAGGGTTCGAATCCCTCTCTCTCCTCGTCGCTGACATAGGGCACGTTGCGTGCTCTGCTAATGCAGCAACATGTCCGCATCGTAGCTGGCGGGCATCGCGACCTGACGCTCCAGGATGACTTCGCGGTGTTCGCGGGCGGACGTGACGATGCCGAGCGTTGCCTCGAGCGTGGCGCGGCCCCAGGCGCCGCTGTGGTAGATCGGCTCGCCGGAGACGACGGCGTTGTAGAGTTCCATCACGGCGCCGAGTGTTGCGCCGCCTTCGTTGGCGTAGCCCTCGCGTTGCAGATGGCCTAGGCCGACTTCGCGCCGGCCCTCGTCGCCATACACGTACACGCCGTGCGCGGAGTGCCGCATGTCGCCGCGGTCGCAGGACACGACCAGCATGCCGAGATCGACGGGCCCCCATGGCGTGGGACCCGACTCCGCGCCCTTGGCCGTGGGATCGCGCCGGCCGCCGATGCGGAACTCTTCCTTTTCTTTTTCCTCATCGCGGCTGCCCGAGCGCATTGCCTTGCGCAGAGCGATGCGATCTTCGTCGGTGTAGCGCCAGTGGTCGAGTTGGCCCGGCATCAACTCGCCGGCCATGAAGTAGCCATAGCCGTTGAGCAAGATCGTCGCCGACGTGCCGTTCTCGAACTCGAAGAAGGCGGTGTAGAAGCCGGGGATCGTGCGCTCCGGCATCCAGGACCCCATCGTTCCGCGCACGCTGCGCAGTTTGCCGCCGCCCAGCAGGCGCAGCACGTCGATCTGGTGCGGTCCTTGACGATGCACGATGCCGCTGCCGGCTTCGGCCGAGAGCTCTTCGGGCGTGCGCGCGCGCAGCATCCAATCCATGTACGACCATATCAGCACCGATCGCACGGTGCCGAGCTCGGCCGCGGCGATCTTGCGCATCGCGCGCACGGGCAGGCTATAGCTCGACGTATGCGCGGCGACGAGATGCACGCCGCACTCCGCCGCGACCTCCACCATACGATCGGTTTCCTCGATCGTGACGGCCATCGGCTTTTCGACGATCACGTGCTTCCCGCTGCGCATCGCCGTCAGCGCATGTTCGCAGTGAAAACGGTTCGGCGTCGCGACCCAGATCGCTTCGATCTCCGGATCTTTGCACAGCGCCTCGAGCGAATCGTAGGCACGCGTGCCGGGGAAACGTTCGAGCAGGCCCGCGCGCATACGTTCGTTCGGATCGGCACCGGCGACGAGTTGCGTTTCGGGCAGGGAGTACAGCGTCGGAAGAACTTGAGCGGCCCCTTGACCGAGACCGACGACGCCCATCTTGAGTTTTCGCAAGAGCTGGAAACTACGGCAAGGACGAAGCACAACCTGTTCGGTACTCTCGGCTCTGTGACGATGGCCGCCGAACTCAAAATTCTGGGCATTGCGTTCGCGGTCGGTCTGGACGTGCTCGCGCTTTCGATCGCGATCGGCATCATGCGGACGCCGTGGAGCAACCGCCTGAAGTTGGCGATCGCCTTCTCATGCTCCGAAGTCCTGATGCAGATCCTCGGCTATGCCATCGGCAGCGGCGTCGGGCACATCATCGGCGCGATCGCGGACTACCTCGGCTTCGCCGTTCTGGCCGCCGTCGGACTCTTCATCGTGCGCGAGAGTTTCCAAGACGCCGAATCGGTCATGAATACCGGCTCGCCGCTCGGGTTGATTGCGACATGCCTGTCGATCAGCTTGGATTCGCTCGGTATCGGCGTATCGTTACCCGGCGTGCCGCTGCCGCTCGTTCCGCTGCTGGTGACGGTCGCAGTCAGCACGGTGGTCTTTACGTCCGCCGGACTCGCGTTCGGCGCGCTGCTCGGCGAGCGCTACGAACAGCTCGCCGAACGCGCCGCCGGGATCGTGCTCGTTCTACTGGCGCTGGTGTTTACGATCCAGCACTTGGGGGGTTGGGCGCAATGATCGTTCCGAGATCCACCGTGTCGTCGCCGACGACGCCGACACCCGGCTGACTGATGCGCACGGTGCCGTCTTTGCGGATCGTAAGCGTATAGGTGTCGGCGAGCACGCCGACCAGCACGAACTTCCCACGTGCGTCGGTGTGCGCGGTATATCGTCCGTTCGGCCCGGTGAGCATGATGTCGGCGCCGGTCAACGCGGCATTGCTCGCATCGACGACCGTGCCCCGAACGATGCCGGTTTGACCGCCGGCCGCGAAGGCCGGAGCGGCGAGACCTGCGATTGTCGTAAGCGTGAGCGCGGCGCTCGCCGCGAGGGTGAGAAAACGTTTGCGTTCTAGCATGCCTGATGTACGCGCTTCCGATACGTTTGTTTCGCAGTGAGGGATGAAGAAAAAACTAAGCGAAATCTAAGCGTATGGCGAACAGCGCGCACGAGATCACCATTCGCAGCGACGACGGCGGTGCGATCCCCGCGTACATTGCAATGCCCACGGTTGTGCCGGCACCGGCACTCGTAATCGTTGCGTCGGTGATGGGCGTCGACGCCGCGACGCGCGCGTGGGCCGACCGCTACGCCGCGCACGGGTTCATTTGCGTCGCGCCGGATTTTTTCTGGCGCACGGTACCCGGTCCGATACGCGCGGACATTCCCGAAGAGCGCGCGAAAGCGACGGCGCGCGGGCGGAGTTTCGATCGTGATGCGGGCGTGCGCGACATCGCGTCGGTACGCGACTACGTGCGCGCACTACCCGAGAGCAACGGAAAATGGTCCGTCGCCGGTTACTGTTTCGGCGGGCGGTATACGCTCTTGGCCGGCGCCTACTTGGGAGCCGATGCGGTGGTCGGCTTCCACCCCTCACGGATGACGCAAGAGTTGGACGCGGCGGCCGCCATGACGTGCCCGGCCAGCTATCACTTCGGGGGCGCCGATGAGTCGATTCCGATGGATGCGGTCGAAACGGTGCAGGCCGCGCTCAAACACAACCCGCGTGCCGAGAGCTACGTGTATCCGGGAATTCCGCACGGCTTCACGGCCGCCGGCCGCGAGAACTACGACCGCGAGGCCTCCGAGCTGTCGTTCGAACGCGCGTTGCGGGTCCTCGAGGGGCTGAAGGCGGAGGGTTGAGTTTTCGCGGAGGTGGGTACGAGGATGCTTGTCTACTCATCGGCGCGCGATTGCGCGGAAGGTCGTCTGTATGAAAAAACTGTCATTATTAATGCTGGGCCTATTTCTCGGAAGCTTCCTAGGTGCTCCGGCCAGCGCCGGGACCGTCGGTTCGGCGAACGTTTCCGGCATCGTGAACCACGTGTCGGACAACAGTATCAAGATCACGGACGGAACGGGCAAACAGCTCAGCTTCTTGATCGTGCCGAAGTTCGACCAAGTCTTCTCCGCCGACGGCAAGACCACGTACCAGATGCGCGCGGTCAAAGCCGGTCAGTACGTCAAGGTCTACTACGACCAGAAGCTGCTCGGCCAACGCCACGCTGACCGCATTCTGCTGCTGCGTCAAAACAACAGCGTCAAAAAAGTCGAGTAATCACCAGCGCAACAGCGTACCAGCGTGGACCAGACCGCCTCCGAAGCCATAGAGCAGAAGGCGGTCGCCGCGTTTGATGCGGCCGTCTTCGAGCGCCGGCATCATTGCCAGCGGGATCGAGGCCGTCGAGGTGTTGCCGTAGTGTTCGATACTCGTGAGCGTCCGCTCGCGGGTGATCCCCGTACGGGCACAGAGCGCCTCGACGATCCGCAGGTTCGCGCTATGCGGGATAAACCAGTCGATGTCGTCGGCGGTCAGGTTCTCCGCTGCGAGCATCTCGCGAATCGCCTCGGAGATGCGCCGGACGGCCCACTTGTAAACGTCCGATCCGGACTGACGTAAGAGTCCGCTATCGTCTTCCGTTCCGGCGATGTCGTGGCGAATGTTCGTGCGGTAGAGATACTTGCCGCCTTCGCCGTCGCACGCGTAGGTGCAGCGCTCGATGTACGATTGGTCGTTGGCCGGCACGACGAGCGCGGCGCCTGCGCCGTCGCCGAAGAGGATGCACGTCGAGCGATCGGTGTAGTCGAGCGCTTTGGTCATCACCTCACCGCCGATGACCAGGACTTCGCGCGCTTGGCCGGAGGACACGAGCGCGCTCGCGACGTTGAGCGCATAGGGAAAGCCGGCGCAGGCGGCGCCGACGTCGAACGCCCCGGCGTGCGGCAAGTTCGCTCCAAACTGCACTTGCGCCGCAAGGCTCGGGAAGACGTAGTCCGCCGTCGAGGTCGCGGCGATCACCATGTCGACGCGTTCGAGCGACCCGGTGCGCTCGCGCAAGCGTTGCACGGCTTCGAGGCACAAGTCGCTGGCGAATTGATCGCCGTTGGCAATGCTGCGTTCACGAATGCCGGTGCGTTGCACGATCCACTCATCGCTGGTCTCGACCATCTTCGCGAGATCGGCGTTGGTGAGACGGCCGGCCGGCGCAAACGTGGCGATATCGGCCACGCGAGCGCGCGGGATCGAGGCCGGCAATGGATGAAACATTCCGGTCCTAATGTTTAACCCCGCGAGCGAACTCCTGGACGATGTGCGTGGATATCGCCCGTTCGACGAGCGCGAGCGTGCGATGCGCGACCGGCTCGTTGCGTTTCTCGAAGCGCACGGCGTGCGTGCGTTCGATCGGGCGCTGGCGCCGGGTCACGTAACGGCGTCGGCCTGGATCGTCGATCCCGAACGCAAGCGGGCGGTGCTGCTGCACCATCGCAAACTCGATCGCTGGCTGCAGCTCGGCGGCCACGTCGACGGCGACCCCGACGTGCGCCGTTCGGCCCTGCGCGAAGCGCGCGAGGAATCGGGATTGCGCACGCTGCGCGCCATCGCCGACGAGATCTACGACATCGACGTGCATCGCATTCCGGCCCGCGGCGATGAGCCCGAGCACGATCACTACGACCTGCGTTTCGCGCTCGAAGCCGACCCGCGCGAGCCGCTCGTGCGCAACGAGGAATCGCACGACGTGCGCTGGATCGCGCTCACTGATCTCGAGTCGTACGCAATCGACGACTCGGTGCGACGCCTCGCGGCCAAGACCGGCGCACTTCCGCGATCGTGAGCGCCGGCGTTGCGGCGCGCTGCAGACGGTCGCGCACGGCAGCGTTCGCTTCGATGTCGGCCGGCAGGGTGACGACGATCGTATCGAAGCCCTGCGCGTCGAGCGCGCGCAGCGAGGCGTAGAGCGAGCGCGCTGCGGCGCGCGGATCCTCGGGTAACGCGAGTTCGGCAACGTGGCCGCCGCTTGCGCGGAGTTGCGCCGCGGTCGCGGCGCCTTGGCCCTCTTCCGCCAACACGAGCGCCGCACGCGGCGCGTAATGCGCGGCGAGCATGCCGGGTGCGCGCACCGTACCGGTGGTGCCGGGCTGCGCCGCGACCGGCATACCGAGCGCGTCGGCGAGTTCGGTTGCCCCGATCGCACCCTGGCGCAAGATCGTGGGAACGTCGCCGGTCAGATCGACGATCGTCGACTCGACGCCGATGCGCGCGGGCCCGCCGTCGACGATGAGATCGACGTCGTCGCCGAGATCGGCCTGCACGTGTTCGGCGGTGGTCGGACTAACGCGCCCGAAACGGTTCGCCGACGGTGCGGCGACCGCGCTGCCGAAACGCGCGAGAATCGCGCGCGTGAGCGGATGGTCGATCGTGCGCAACGCGACCGTTGATTGTCCGCCGGTGACGTTGAACGGAACTTCATCGGCCTTGCGCAGCACGATCGTCAACGGGCCGGGCCAGAATGCTGCGGCCAGCCGGTGCGCCGAATCCGGAACGTCGACGGCATAGCGCTCGAGCAGCTCCGCACCCGGCAAATGCACGATCAGCGGGTGATCGAGCGGGCGTCCCTTGATCGCGTAGATGCGGCGCACGGCCGCCTCGTTCGTCACGTCGGCCGCGAGACCGTAGACCGTCTCCGTCGGGAGCGCGACTACGCCGCCGGCCTCTAAGAGACGCGCGGCGTAGACGATTACCGCGGCGTCGACGGCGCTTCTCCGCCCGGGTTGCCGCCCGGCTCGATCGAGGTGAAGCCGGTGAACGGCTGTAACGCCGGCGGGATGTCGATGCCGCCGTCGGCGCGCTGGTAGTTCTCGATGATCGCGACGAGCGTACGCCCGATCGCCAGGCCCGAGCCGTTGAGCGTATGCACGAATTCCGGCTTCGCTTTGGCTTCACGCCGGAAGCGAATCGACGACCGCCGCGCTTGAAAATCGGTGCAGTTCGAACACGAGCTGATCTCGCGAAACAAACCGCCGCCGCTCGGCAGCCACACCTCGAGGTCGAAGGTCTTGGCGGCGTTGAAGCCGGTATCGCCTGCGCACAACAGCATCACGCGATGCGCGAGCCCCAGTTCCGCGAGCAGCGACGACGCATGGGCCATCAGCCGCTCGAGATCGTCGAACGAACGCTCCGGCTGCGTCAGCCACACGAGTTCGACTTTCTCGAATTGGTGCTGGCGAATCAAACCGCGCGTGTCTTTTCCGGCGGCGCCGGCTTCCTTGCGAAAACACGGCGTGTGCGCCGCGTACTGCATGGGGAGCACGTCGGCGCTGAGAATCTCGTCGCGATGCATCGCGGTCAGCGGTACTTCGGCCGTCGGGATCAAGAACAGATCGACCGTCGGATCGCTGAACATCGCATCCGCGAACTTCGTCAATTGACCGGTCGACCACATCGTCGACTTCGAGACCAGCACCGGCGGCTCGATTTCGAGATACCCGGCGCGTGCGGCGCGGTCGAGGAAGAAGGCCGCGAGCGCGCGTGAGAGCCGCGCCCCCGCGCCGCGCAGGATCGCAAACCGGCTGCCCGAGATCTTGGCCGCGCGTTCGGTATCGAGAATCCCCAGCGCCTCGCCGATCTCCCAATGCGGCTTCGGTTCGAAGGCAAACGCCCGCGGGTAACCCCAAGTGCGGACCACCGCGTTCTGCTCCTCGCCCGTGCCGTCGGGGACGGTCGGGTCCAGCACGTTGGGAACGTCGCTCAGTAGTGCGTTCATCCGCTCGTCGAATTCCGGCAGCTTTTCGGCCGCCTCCGCGATCCGCGCGTCGAGCGCCGCGATCTCGGGTTTGAGCCGGGCCGCCTCGGCCCCGCGGTCGGCCGCTTTGGAGATCGCCGCCGTGAGGGCGTTCTTTTCGGCCTTGAGGCTCTCGGCGTTGGTGAGCGCGGCGCGGCGTTCGGCATCGAGTTCGAGGACGCGATCGACGAAGGCATCGCTTTGCCCGCGCCGGCGCGCCGAAATACGGACGCGCTCGGGATCGCTGCGCAAAAGGTTAAGGTCCAGCATTAAGGGCCTTGGCTTTCGCCGGAGCACGGGTATTTGCGTGCTACGCAGAATTTTGCCCTATGGCCGCACCACAAGTTCTCAAGCCGGGCGAGGGGTTCGACGTCGAGCAGCTGCTCACGCCGGAGGAAGCGCGCGCCGCCTATTTTGCGGCCGTCACGATCGCGCCGCCGGCGCTTGAGTACGTTGGGCTCGAAGACGCGGTGGGCCGCATCCTCGCCGTCGCGGCGGTGGCCGACACCGAGTATCCGGCCGATGCGCGTTCGACGATGGACGGCTTTGCGGTGGTCGCAGGCGACGGCCGCAGCGGGCGCCGGATCGCGGGCGAGGTGCGGATGGGCCACGCGCCACCGGGCGGAATCGGCCCCGGCGAGGCGATGCGCATCCCGACCGGCGGCGTGGTCCCGCCCGGGGCCGATGCGGTCGTTCCGGTCGAGGACACGGTCGAATCGCAAGCAGCCGGCGGCGCGGTGATCGTGCCGATCGATAACCTCGAACCAGGCGAGAACATCACGCCGGCCGGCTCGGATATGCGCCCGGGCGACTGCGTCCTCGAAGCCGGGCGGCGGATCGGCGGACCGGAGCTGGCCGTGCTGGCGACGCTCGGCATCGTCAACGTGCCCGTCTACCGGCAGCCGCGGGTGGCGATCGTCTCGACCGGCGACGAACTCGTCGACGCCGCGGCCAAACCGGGGCGCGGTCAGGTGCGCGACTCGAACCGGTGGGCCATCGCCGGCTCGCTCAGTGCGCTCGGCTGCCTGCCGGTGCAGCGTCCGGTGGCGCTCGATACGCCCGAGGCTCTGGCGGAGGCGCTGCGGTCGGCCCTGGCGGTCGCCGACGCCGTCGTCCTGACCGGCGGGTCGTCGGTCGGCGTGCGCGATCTGACCCCGCGGGTGATCGACGAGCTGGGCCGGCCCGGCGTCATCGTCCACGGTCTGCGCGTGAAGCCCGGGAAGCCGACCGTGTTCGCGATGCTCGACGGCAAACCGGTGATCGGGCTGCCGGGCAATCCCGCCTCCTCGTTAATGATCCTCGAAGCGGTGGCCGCCCCGATCTTCTCGCGGCTGGCCGGCGAGTCGACGCCCCCCGACGGCTCGATCGCGGCGGTGGCCGAGCGTCCGTTCGCCGGCCGGGAAGGCTGGACGTGGTTTATCCCGGCCGAGATTCGCTACGACGGCGGCCGCGTGCTGGCGTCACCCTTCGTCTTGCACTCAGCGAACACGAGCCTGCTGGCACGCGCGCACGGGTACGTCGTGGTCGGTCCGGACGACGCGAAGGTCGCCGCCGGCGAAACCGTCACGGTGCGCCGCTTCAGCGGCGGCGGCCGCAGCGGCTAGGGCGAGCGCGCCGCGAACCGAACCTAAGGCGGATATGTCTGTTCACCCGCAGCCGGCGCCCGCGATTCGCGCCGTCCCGGCGACGACGCCGTTCGTCGCGCCGGAAGAGCTCGCGCGCCGTGTCGGCCGCTCGACGCTCGTTCGGCTTGGGGCGAACGAGAGCGCGTTTGGGCCCTCGCCGAAGGCGATCGCCGCGATGCAAGCCGCTTTGCCGCTGATCTCGCATTACGCCGATCCGGAGTCGGTCGATCTGCGCACCGCGCTTGCGGCGCGCCACGGCTGCAAGGTCGAGAACATCGTCGTCGGCTCGGGCGTCGACGAGCTGCTGGGCCTGATCTGCCGCACCTACGGCGCGCTCGGCGATCCCGTGCTGATGTCGCACGGCAGCTACGCGACGTTTGCGTTTCAGGTGCGCGGGCACGGACTCGACCTGCACACCGTGCCGCCGTTTTCCGACGGCGGGATCGACGTCGAGGCGATGCTCGTGCGGGCGCGCGAACTGCAACCGAAGATCGTCTATCTGGCGAACCCCGACAACCCGAGCGGCACGTTCATCGACGGCGACGCGGTGGCGCGGTTGCGCGACGGCCTGCCGCCGGACACGCTGTTCGTGCTCGATGAGGCGTATGCGGATTTCGTCACCATCGGGTCGCTCTTGCCCCCGGGCATCGACGAGCGGACGATCCGTCTCTACACGTTCTCCAAGATGTACGGCATGGCCGGCGCGCGCATCGGCTACGCGCTCGCCTCGCGCGACGCCATCGCCACCTTCCAGAAAATTCGCAATCACTTCGGCGTGAACCGCACCGCGCAGATCGGGGCGCTTGCCGCGCTCGAAGACCAGGCATTCGCCAAGCACGTGGTGGCCGAAGTCGTACGCGGGCGCGATGAATATCAGGCTTTCGCGGCGCGAATCGGCGTGCGCACGCTGCCGTCGCAAACGAACTTCGTGTGTTTCGAAGTCGGCACGCGCCAAGCGGCCGAAGCGATGATGCACGCCTTGCTCGAGCGCGGCGTGTTCGTGCGCAAGCCGGGCGAACCACCGATCAACGGCTTCATTCGCGTGACGGTCGGCACGCCCGAAGAGCGGGAGCTGTTCTACGAACACTTTTGCGCCGCGCTCGACGCTCTGCGCGAACGCGTGAGCTGACGTGCCGCGTTACGCGGTCCTCTCGGACGTTCATTCAAACATCGAAGCTCTCGACGCCGCCCTCGCGCTCACACGCCCGGACGATAAGGTGCTGTGTCTCGGCGACATCGTCGGCTATGGGCCCAATCCCAACGAGTGTGTTGCGAAGATCCGCGAACTCGCGACCGCCGTGGTGCTGGGCAACCACGACGTCGCGGCGATCGACAATTTCGGCCTGAACTACTTCAACCCGGCGGCGCGCGAAGCGATGCGCTGGACGCAGCGCGTCATTAGCGCCGCGAGCAAAGAGTGGTTGAACTCGCTGGGCTACGAATTCCGCATGCCGGAGTTCTTGCTCGTGCACGGCGCGCCGAAGAACTACTTCGAGTATATTCTCGACAAGGCCGGCGCCGCGCGGGCGTTCGCGGCGACGGACGCGCCGATCGTCTTCATCGGCCACACGCACATCGCCGAATACTACGGGCTCGAACCGGACGGCACGATTTCGCACAAACACTTCCAGCAAGGCGGGCAAGTGGTGCTGGAGCCGGGCACGCGCTACATCGTGAACGTCGGCAGCGTCGGTCAGCCGCGCGACCTCAATCCGCGCTCGTCGTTCGGCCTCTACGACTCCGACAAGCGCACCGTGGATATCGTGCGCTTCGATTACCCGATCGCGAAAGTGCAGGAGAAGATCGCCTCCGCGCACCTGCCCGAGGCGCTGGCGCGCCGTTTGCTCGTCGGCCGATGACCGCTCTCGGAGCGGTCTTCGCACACGCGACCCTAGCGCTCGCGGTTGTGACCGGCGGCGCGTATAGCGATGCCGCCTTCACCGCGCCGCTGGATAGCGGTTTGCGGGCGTTCTATCAGCGCGACTTCACGACGGCGAACACGAGTTTCGAATCGGCCCTTGCCGCCGCGCCCGACAACACCCTCGCGATCGCATTTCTCAACGCCACCGCGGCGCAAACGCCGGGCAGCTTGGACGCGCTCATCGCGCGCGAGGAAAACCGGCTCGTCGCGGATCCGCACGGCTACACGACGCAACTGCGTTTGGGTTTCTCGTATCTGTTTGCCGGGTCGACCGGACGCGATCGCGATGCCGACGCGCGTGAAGCCTTCGATGCCGCCGTGGCCGTTGCTCCGGACGCCGCCGGCGCGCACGTGGGCCTGGGCATCCTGCGGATGAACGAGCGCAGCGCGACGCGGGCCAAGGTCGAGTTTCTCGCGGCGCTGGCCCGCGACCCGAACGACGTACTGGCGCGCGAATACTTGGCCACGCTCTATCAAGTCGATCTCAAGGATCCGCAACGCGGCTTGAGTTACGCGATCGACGTCCCCAACGTCGTGCCGCATTACGCCGACATCGATTTTCACATTGCGTCGATGCTGGACGATCTACGCCAGTTCCCGGCCGCTGCCGACTACGCAACGCGCGGGCTCGAGATCGACGTCGGTCACGTCGGTGAAGCGGGCCGGCACGGCTACACGCTGCTGGCGCGCATCTACCTCGACGAAAAGCGCCCCGACGACGCGCGCCGCGTGCTGCGCGCGTCGATCGCCGCCGGGGTCGACGTTGAATACGCCCAAGCCCTGCTGGCGAAGCTGCCGAAATGAACGTACCCGAATTCGTCGATGACCGGCGCTGCTTCGCCTGCGGGCCGCACAACGCCGATGGGCTGCACCTGGAGTTCGAGCCGGACGGCAGCGACGGCGCGCGCAGCCGGGTGACGCTGCCGCCGCGCATGCAAGGCTACCGCGAGGTTGCGCACGGCGGCATCGTGATGATGCTGCTCGATGAAGCGATGGCCCACGCCTGTCGCTTCATCGGCGAAAAGGCGACGACCGCGTCGTGTGAGATCCGGTTTCGCAAGCCCGTGCCGCTCGGTACGACGCTCGTGATGCGGGGCCGCTACAAGGAGCGCCGGCGCAACGTGCTGTTCCTCGAAGCGAGCTTGACGCTCGAAGACGGCACCGTCCTCGCAACCGCCGAGGGCACGTTCGTGTCTCTTGGTCGGCTATGAAATCCAAGGTCGCTCGTAAGGCGGCTGCGGCCGGCGAAGCGAAAAGTGCGGCCAAGGAGCCCACCTTCGACAACCGGCGGGCACGCTTCGAATACGAGAAGCTCGAATCGCTCGAGGTCGGCGTCGCCTTGAGCGGCACCGAGATCAAGTCGATCCGCAACGGCAATCTGAGCCTCAACGAGGGCTACGCCCGCGTCCGCGACGGCGAGTTGTGGCTGGTCAACTTCACCATCCCTCCGTATAAGGAGGGGAGTTTCTTCAACCACGAGCCGGGGCGGCCGCGCAAGCTGCTGCTGCACAAGGAGCAACTCGAACGGCTGATCGGGCGCGCGGCGGAAAAGGGCCTCACCCTGATCCCGCTGCGCCTCTACTTCAAGAACGGCCG